>Ga0208492_1000015_pt1 | contig 272999 bp, 241 predicted proteins | sample Subbioar_CSW14AB_FD_184820 | JGI IMG/M metagenome (GOLD analysis project Ga0208492, IMG submission 184820) | Serpentinite rock and fluid subsurface biosphere microbial communities from McLaughlin Reserve, California, USA - CR12Mar_CSW14AB (SPAdes) | ecosystem: Environmental > Terrestrial >...
ATCAGATCAGCAATCAATGCACACCAAATCTGTATTTTAATGGCATTGGCATTATCACCCAAAAAATATTGAAGTTCATAGTTTTGTTTGATGCGTTTAAAAAAGGTTTCAATCTGCCATCTCTGGCGATAGTAATTGGCTACTGTTATTGCTCTGAGTCTCCTGTTGTTGGTGATAAACTCAAATTCCTTTTGTGTAACAGGATCTTTGAATCTCACTAATCGAGCCCTCACCTGTACCGCCTTTTTTAAGTAAGTATAACCTAATGTGATATTACAATCGCTCAATACACCTTGTTTTAGCTGTTCCTCGGACACAGTCCTTTGTTCATCTATCTGATAGACAGACCTATTTAATTTTCTAGTTACAAAAGTCACCCTATCAGATGTAAAACGATTGTAGGTACGGTAATCGCAATAACCTCTGTCAAAGACAATTACAGAACCAGCATTGAGTTTTACTTCTTTTAAAAAACGTACATCATTATCTGCTGCCGGACTGTAACGGATCATAACCGGAACATCCTGACCACTACTAAGCAATGTGTGAACTTTAATGCCTCCCTTATTCTTCCCATCTGATCGGCGTAACCCTGATCCTTTGAGTATCTCTTGGAATAATGCAATACTGGTCGAATCGAAAATGTAGAGATTGTTTTTCTTGCTACGCTTGCGGCTGTCCGGTAAAACTGATCGGTACTGATCAAGCAATCCCAGATAGATTTGCTCAAAAACCTGCTCACTTCGTCTGCTATTGGCATCAGAGAGTGTACTACGTCTTGGGTGACTTTTCATACCTAAATGCGCAATCCGGTGTTCCCACGCAAGCATACCAGTAGTTACTTCTCGAAGCGATGTACAACGGTTAAATGTGGCATATAACATCGTAACAAGATGGTCATAGCTCTTTAATGATTTACAGTACCTGTCTGAACCACTCTCCCGCGCAATCCGGCTAACCAGGGATCTGGGAATGAAAGAAAGTATCTGATTGAAGATCGGCTGTCCGGTGAAAAAACTACCTTTACTCATGGCTATTTTAGGTTGTGGTAAACTGAAAATAACCAAAAAGGAGGCGAATAAAGCCTCCTTTCTTTTTTAAAATTTACTTTCACCGGACAGCAATGGCTTGAAGCTTGTCGCTTCCTTGTTTCCTGTTCCTTATTTCTTGTTGCTTATTATAACAGCCCTTTCCCCGCCACAGCCTTCAATACTGTTCTTTCGGGTTCAATGGCTAGAAGAGGGGTGGCTTGGGAGATGGCTTCTTGGAAATCACGCAGACTTTGTGATTGTTGGTGACTTTCGGGGGAATCCCATAATTCGGTCACCAAAATATGGTCACTGTTTTCTGCATCCTGATTGATGATGTACAAATGACAACCGTGTAAATAGGCAATCTTATTGTACAAACGGGTAAGGATATTCAATAGGTTATTACCCTTTGATTCTGTTGTAACAAAGCGGGTTTGTAAGGTGTAATGCTCCATGGTTTGTTTATTTGCTATCCTATGACACACAATAATGACGCCACGAAGCCTGGTTTTTGTGAAAGAAGCATTAAAATAGACAATAGTAAAAAAATAAAAAAAGAGGAAGTCTCAAAAGTAAAAAGAAGGCTTTGAGAATCGCCTAAATGAAAACTTTCTCCATCAGGTACCCGAATAAAAAGAGGCTGTATCGGACTTTTGATACAGCCTCTTTTGCTGTAGGGGGAGGGATCGAACCTCCACGAGGCAGTTAGCTATAGCGCAAAGTTCAGTGGTCGACCCTGGTCGAACCGATATTGCTACCGATCCGGCTCTACACTACGTTTGTCCTGTTATCCTCACCCCCGAGACAAGAGGGCATGTCTGCCAGAAATTTCATCACCCCACAGTATATAAGATCTTTGTCATTGTTTGACAACACAATATTAATACAAAGACTCTATTCATTGTATAAATTTCAATAAATAATTTTAAAATATAGATATTATTCAATAATTTTGACTTTATATTGAATTTAATCTAAAAACAAGTCGTATAATGTCTGCCAAATTGAATCTTGACAAACTGGACTACCAGATCATACAGGAAATGATGGAAAATGCCGAGATATCTTATGCCGATCTGGGTAAGAAACTCTTTGTATCCGGCGGTACCATTCATGTACGCATCAAGAAATTGGAAGAACTAAAAGTAGTGAAAGGTAAAAAATTATCGATAGACCTCAAATCTCTCGGATATGACGTCATTGCTTTTATTGGCGTATACCTTGAAAAAAGTTCACTCTATGATACCGTTGCCAAAGAGTTGAAAAAAATACCTCAAATCGTTCGGTTGAATTATACCACCGGTAATTATAGCATGTTCGCTGAAATTGTTTGTAAAGACATTCAGGAGTTGCGATACGTATTGCACGATGAATTGCAAAAAATCAAAGGCATTGAAAGAACAGAAACATTTATTTCATTGGAAGAGAGTCTGGACAGAAATGTAGTGGTACTGCCTTCCGGTAGTTAGAATAGAATCAATTTTTAATTGTATTTTCAGATACTATGACCACATCCGGTTTAAATATGCGCCATACTATTCAGGTATTACAAAAACATACCCGTTTCATTTTGTTGTTTACATTGTTTGCCATGCTGGTAGCTTTTGTAACCGTACTATTGGTTCCCAAATATTTTCGATCCGGTGCCAGAATTATTGCCGCAAACCCACAACTGACAGATAAATCCAGGTTATTCAACGAAAATATTCAAGGGCTCTATTCTTATTTCGGTTCCGGTGATGACCTGGATCGTATCATAGGCGTGGCTGATATGGATACCACTTATTATCAATTGGTGGATCAATTCAATTTGATTCGTTATTACGGGCTAGATGATGATTCTCTACCATTGCTTCGCCGAAAAGCAGTACTGAAACTCAAAAAAGATATCTCTTTTCAAAGAACAGAGCAAGGGCAAATGCGTATAGTCTGTTGGACAAAAGACAGACAATTGTCGGCTGATATCATCAATGCTATGATCGCGATAGTGCAACAAAAGTTAGCATCTATTTGGCTTAGCAATTATCAGACAGCAACTGTTCAACTGAATGCTTCCATCACCCATAATGAACAACAATATGCGTCTTTGAATGACAGTATTTCAAAAGCGAGTCCTACACAACAAATTTTGTTGCAAAAACACATGGAGACATTGTTGGAGGAATTATCTCGATATCGAAAAACAGCCGCTTCCTTTCAACTGATGGGAGAAACAGTTCCACCGGCACTTTATATATTAGAGCCTGCAGTGCCGTCGGCTAAAGCGGAACGACCCGATAAACTGAATATTGTTTTGATTTCAGGTTTGGCAGGGTTTCTTTTTTCCATCCTTTTTTTATTATTGAAAGATAGAAGATACTAGCATTTCAATATGCAGCTTCCTATCCGTCATAGTAGATTTTTTATCACAGCATCCTTGCTGTTTGTAGCTGCCATCATTGCTTCAGTGATCTGGCATGATAGTAAGTTACTACTGATTCCTTTTGGATATTTGCTATTGCCTTATTTATTTCAATTTTTGATTCATCATACAGAAAAATTATTTTGGTTATTGTTGGCATTGCTTCCTTTGTCTACAGAAATCAATATCACTTCATCCTTGGGTCTTGATTTTCCGGATGAACCTATTATGATGATCCTTACCGGTTTGGTATTGCTTCGCTGGTGGCATCAACCCAATGATTTTCCTCAAACAGTATGGCGTCATCCTTTGTTTCTCTTATTAATGTTTCATGTACTTTGGATTGGCATAACCAGTATCTATTCTGAACAACCATTGCTCTCCATTAAATTTTTACTGGCGAAAGTTTGGTACATCATTCCCTTTGTCATCTTGCCCGCCTTATGGCTTAATTCCATTCGTAATATGGAGAAGCTGACGCTCTATCTATTGATACCCATGGGCGGAGTGGTGTTGATTACTTTGCTACGCCATGCGATGAGTGGATTTAGTTTTGCCAGTATCAATCGCCACTTGTTTCCCTTTTTTAGAAACCATGTCAATTATGGAGCCATGTTGGTTTGCTTACTCGCAGTGGCCTATGCTGCATACCAACATATCAAACAGAACAAGAGGTATAGAAAATGGCTACAAATTATGCTGACCATCGGCATCGTCGCATTGATTTTTTCGTATTCAAGAGGAGCATGGATTGCATTGCTGGGTGGACTGGTTACTGTATTGATCATCAAAAAAAAAATGATTGGGTCTCTAATTATTACCGCTTTATTGACTATACTGATTTCAACTGTATGGCTCTCTACCGATCAACGTTATTTTCGTTTTGCACCCGATCATGATAGAACCATCTTTCATACTGATTTCTCTCAACACATGTCGGCTACCATTGCGCTGAAAGATGTTTCCAATGCGGAACGATTTTATCGCTGGGTAGCCGGTGCCCGTATGTTTGCTGAACGTCCATTGACAGGTTTTGGTCCATCTACTTTTTACAGCAATTACAGACCTTACACTGTCAAGAGATTTGAAACCTGGGTCAGTAATAATCCTGAACATTCAACGGTACACAATTATTTTCTTTTGACAGCATTGGAACAGGGATTGATTGGATTATTGATTTTTTGCTCCTTGTATTTTTTAATATTATGGAGAATCCAAAAAGTATATCATCAACTGCATAGTTATTTCTTTAGAACCGTGGCATTAACCACGGGTGCCATATTAGCAATGATCGGTATCATCAATTTTATGAGTGATATGATTGAAACCGATAAGATTGGAAGTTTATTTTGGCTATGCCTGGGAATTGTGATTGTATTAGAGGGGAAACTTCAAGAAGAAAAAGAAAGTCTGGTCTGATCTTTATTTTACCGATCTTCCCTTCCACTGATAAGAACCAAATTTACCCAGCCAGCCTGCAATCACCGTATACAAAAGATGTAAAGGCTGCATCAATGGGAAATACAATAAGGCAACACGGTGTTGATAAAACTTGCTGACCGACCATAAGAAATACAATTCAACTGTTGTTTTGATCAGCATGAATGTGAGCCAATGGGCAATTTCTCCTGCAACGAAAAGATTGATCGGTAGTAATACCAATAAACCCAAATTGACAGCATATACCAACGCAAGTATTCGGAATACCGATTTGTCATCATACCGATCCGCCTTACTCGCCCAACGTATTCGCTGGTTGAGAAAATCCTTCCAGCTATGCATAGGAGCAGTGGCTACGATGGCTGCCGGATGAAACAAATAACCCAATTGTGTTGGATACTGTTGTTTGATCTTATACATCAATAACATATCATCACCACTAGCTACTTGATCGATGCCTTTGAATTGTCCAACTTCATAAAAAACTGTTTTTTTATAAGCCAGATTAGCACCATTACACATGGTATGATATCCGGCCGATACAGCAGCGGCAGTAATACCTTGTAAACTCAAAAAATCCAGTAACTGAAAAAGCGATAATACACCTGATTGATGGGTGAACATCACCGGACCTGCCACGAATACTGCATCATTTGTTTGTATGTATGCATCATACAATTCCAGCCATCTTTCAGGGATTTCACAATCAGCATCTGTGGTAATGATCCAATCAGTTTTACTTTTACTGATGGCCAATTCTATGGCTTTCTTTTTATAAGCATTGATGGAAGATGCATCTACATGTTCCGCAAGATTGATCAAATACAGATTGTCATGCGTTTGTTGTAACGCTTGAACAATTTCAACCGTGGCATCAGTAGAATGATCATTCACTACAATGACATCGAACAATGCTTTCGGATAAGATTGTTGAAGAATACTTTTCAAGCAAGTACCGATACCTGCTGCCTCATTTCTAGCAGGAATGATCACCGAAAATGAAGTAATGAGACTACTATTTTTTGGAGGCTCAAAGATTTGCAATCTCGAAAACCATTTTCTGTATTGCACAATCAGCATGCAATAAGCCAATAGCAAAATGGAGATCAATAGAAGTGCAGCCAAATACATAGAACAAAGAAACTTAAATAAATGGAACTATGGGCACTTGCTGTTGGTAAGTATTTGCAACTTCACTCAGGTTTTATAGTTGTGAAGCTTTCAATAGATCATTCTTATACTTTTCTTGTAACAAATGATGCCCTGCTGATAATTCGGTAACACTTACCCACCTATCAATTCCTTTTTGCAAACGATATCCATGGCTAGCCAGTATTACACGATCATACTTGCCAAAAATGAGACGAACAGGTATTTTATGATCACTGATTATTTTTTTCAGACCTGCGAATGATGGACGGAACAAGCGCATGGTGGTCCATCGTTGGTATAATATTTTTCTTTTCTGCTCATGATCCAAATAATGATGCACAAAACGAATGATACTTTTATTGAACAAACCCAGCGAGCCTGCTAAACGCATCAATACAAACATCCACCCGGGATAACACATGGAGAAAGCAAATAACCGATTCCCGATCCATGTTTGTGTCGCTAGTTTTTGCCAAGGGTTTTTATGTAATCCATCCGGTGCCATCAATACCAGTTGATGAAATCGATCGGGAAAGGAAGCTAGTAATTGTAAGCACACCCTACCACCCATGCTGTATCCCATGAGTACAATGGGTTTTTCTTTGGGAATAATGTTGTTGATGATCTCGAGTAATTCGGCAGGTTTCAGCAACAGCCCTTCATTCCAGACCGTTTGTCCATGGAAAGGTAAATCAATGGAAATCAAGGTGTATGAAGCACCTAATTCCCTTTCAAAAAGCTCGAATTTACTGCCATCCTCCCCATACCCATGAAAACAGCAGATATAGCTAGATCCGGACCCAAAACGATGGTAATGAATCTGCGATTGGCGGTAGCTGATAAAATGCGATGTCACCAATGGAATTTTAAGGTTTTATTCTTGGCAATATCAAAGAAACGAATTTACTTTGAAAATAGTTGCATAACTAACTATATGCCAAACAACCAATTTAAAAGAGGGGAATTATACAGTGTAATCAATGGGATGGCTTCTACAGCTGTTGCCAGAAGATTACAAAAGAATTTTAGACAGGCAGGACTGGAGATCACAATCGAACAATGGAGTGTATTGTATCACTTATGGAAAGAAGATTGTTTGAGTCAGCAGGAATTGTGTAACCGAACTTTTCGTGATAAACCCAGTATCACCAGACTGATTGATAACCTGGAGAAACAAAAGCTGGTAAAAAGAACCGCATCGAAAGAAGACAGAAGAATCAATCTGGTTTGCTTAACGGATGCTGCCAAAGCATTACAAGACATCACGATTGATCTCGCCAATCAAACCATGAATGAGGCATTGATAGGTGTGAATAAAGAGGAAATTGAAACGGTGAAGTCTGTGTTTCAAAGGGTGTATGATAATCTTACATAGTCCATGGTCCATGGACCATAGACCATGGACTCAATAATAAATTAAAACTGTCTTCCCATGGAAACAACAAAACAATCGAAAGCCCTGTTGGGTGGTGAGTGGCTCATTAAAGAGAGCAATCACTTCGAAACCTTCATACCGGAGGATTTCAATGAAGAGCAACGCATGGTCATGGATATGTGTACTCAGTTTCTCGATGCTGAAGTGCTTCCTATCGTGGAAAGAATTGATAAACTCGAGACGGGCTTAATGCCTTCTCTATTGGAAAAAGCAGGCGAGCAAGGATTACTCTCTACTTCCTTTCCGGAACAATATGGTGGATTGGGAAAAGATTTTATTACGTCTACCATTGTAAATGAAGGACTGGGTGGCGGACATTCTTTTTCTGTGGCAGTTGCGGCACATACCGGTATTGGTTCATTACCGATCTTATATTTCGGTACAGAAGAGCAGAAACAAAAATATATTCCCAAACTTGCCAGTGGTGAGTGGAAAGGAGCTTATGGTTTAACAGAACCCAATAGCGGTAGCGATGCACTTGGTGCTAAGACAACAGCCAAGTTGAGTGATGATGGTAAATACTATATCCTGAACGGACAAAAATGCTGGATCACCAATGGTGGTTTTGCAGACGTATATACTGTTTTCGCCAAGATCGATGGAGATAAGTTCACTGGATTCATTGTAGAGCGAGGCTTTGAGGGGTTCACGCAAGGGCCTGAAGAACATAAAATGGGTATCAAAGGATCTTCTACTGTGCAATTGTATTTTCAGGATTGTAAAGTGCCGGTTGAAAATGTTCTAGGTGAAATTGGCAGAGGCCATGTGATTGCTTTTAATATTTTAAATATTGGTAGATTAAAACTTTGTGCAGCTGCTTTGGGTGGATCTAAGCGTGCGGCTACCACATCTATTCAATATGCTATCACACGTGAACAGTTTAAATTACCCATCGCGAAGTTTGGTGCGATCAAACATAAAATGGCTGAAATGGCCATTCGTATGTGGGTGTGTGAAAGTGCCTTGTATCGTGCTTCTAAATGGATTGATGATAAAGAACATGAACTGATGAACAGCGGTAAGAGCTTTGCTGAAGCATTACTTGGGGCTGCTGAAGAATATGCTATTGAATGTGCGATGTTGAAAGTGTACGGAAGTGAAGTATTGGATTATGTAGTGGATGAAGGTGTTCAAATACACGGGGGTAATGGTTTTAGTGACGAATACATGATCTCAAAAGCTTATCGTGATAGTCGTATCAACCGCATTTACGAAGGGACCAATGAGATCAATCGTTTATTAACAGTAGATATGGTACTGAAGCGTGCCATGAAAGGTAAGCTAGATTTAATGGGTCCGGCCATGGCTGTTCAGAAAGAACTGATGAGTATTCCTGACTTTGGGGCAGAAGAAGAAGGTGCGTTTGCAAAAGAGCTGAAATACATTGCCAACTTCAAAAAAGCCATTCTGATGGTAGCTGGAGCAGCTGTACAAAAGCTGATGATGCAACTGGAAAAAGAACAGGAAGTATTGATGAATATTGCTGATATGGCGATAGAAACCTACAATGCTGAAAGTGCTTTATTACGTGTGATGAAACTCGCTGAGCAAAAAGGGGAAGCTGCAGTTAAATTGCAGGCAGATATCATGCGCACTTACCTGTATGATGCGGCAGATCGTATCAACAAATCAGGAAAAGATGCCTTGAATAGTTTTGCAGATGGAGATGAATTAAAAATGATGCATATTGGCTTAAAGCGTTTCACCAAGGTAGAACCCTTTAATACCAAGGATGCCCGCCGTAGGATATGTGAAAAGCTGGTGGCAGATAATGGGTATCACTTCTAAGAAAAAAATTGGCAAAAAATTACCGTTTTTCACAAAGATTTTACATATTTGGTTTTTGTTTTACGGTTGCTTGCTCAAACAAAGGTCTCACTGTTCAAAAGCAGTGAGGCCTTTTTGTTTGGATTTATATTAACTTGATCCAATGAAACATTCTCTTTTATTGCTTTTAATGATTGTTTGTTTGCAAGGAATGACACAAACGCGTTTGTATGAACCTTGGATCGGAAGGTCTACCGGAAAGCTGCCTGCATTGGCCTATGGTTTAGGTGAAGACCGCTTGGGTGGCGCTAAAATGGGCTATATCGATTCAAATATTGCTTTACGTGTGGTGGATACTGTGAAAGGCATGTACTTAGTTCAGTTGTCAAAATTTCATCAGGCATATATTGAGCAACAGTATGTAAAGACCGACAGTCTGAATAAATTAAAACCTTGGTATGTTACCGGATCTATCAGTGCCAAGGGTGATTCAGCTTATGACTATATCAGTCTGATCATGGAAGAAAAACTTCCGTATAAAAGTTGGATGGAAATCAATCCGTCTAAAATTGTGGTAGACATTTATGGGATACAGAGTAATACAAACTGGATCACACAGTTGAAATCATTAAAAGAAGTGAAAAATGTTTACTATCATCAAATAGAAGATGATGTATTCCGACTCACCATTGAATTGCAACACAAACAACATTGGGGGTATAGCATTGCATACAATGGAAGAGCATTGATGGTAAAAGTTAAAAGACAACCTTCCCTTCTCGATATTCGGAAATTAAAAATAGCCATTGATGCCGGACATGGTGGAACCAATACCGGAGCCACGGGAATCAAAGCAAAAGCATCCGAGAAAGTATATACCCTTCGTTTTGCAAAAGCACTTCAGAAATACCTGAAAACAAAAGGGGTGAAGCAGATTATCATGACCCGAACCAATGATACCACATTCGATAATAAAGACCGTATTCTTTGGTTGCAAGAACAAAATCCGGATGTATTAATCAGTCTACATCTGAACTCCAGTTCCAATAACAATGTAAGTGGAGCCAGTACTTATTATAAACATATCGGATTCAGACCACTTACCAATACTATATTAAAACGAATGCTTGAATTAAAACTCAATGAATTCGGTAATGTAGGAAGTTTCAATTTCGCGCTTAATTCACCTACTAATTTTCCGAATGCGTTGGTAGAAATTGCTTTTTTAAGTAATGAATCAGATGAAAAGAAAATCATCACTCCGAAATTTCATGATGATGTGGTGAAAAAAATTCATTTGGGATTGGTGGACTGGTTGAAAACATTAAAATAATAGAATGGCAAAACCTCTGCGTCATCTTTGTTGCGTTCGTTAACCGCAAAGAAAAAAGAGCGTAGAGGTTTTGCTAAGAGTAGATTTAATGTTTGATAAATCGATCAAAGAATTCAATCGTTCTCAACATCTGATCAATTCTTTGTCTGTTATTACCACTTCTCGTTAATTCATGGGTTCCACCGGGGTGGCGAACGTATTCAACCGTTCTGCCGAGTACTTTTAAACTTTTATACAGCATTTCACTTTGAATCACACCGGTACGTAAATCATTCTCTCCATGAAAAATAATAAATGGAGTCTTGATTTGATCTACATAATTGATCGGTGATTCTCTTTTCAAAATCGGAACTACTTTTTCCTCCCAAGGATAGCCACCAAAATAGTTCGGAACCAATCTCCAGGCATTGCCTTCACCAAAGAAAGTACCTAGTTCATATACACCTCTTTGTGCACAAGCCGCTTTGAAACGTTGATCATGTGCAATGATCCATGCTACTAAATAACCGGCATAAGAACCACCGGTGACTGCCAATCTACTGGTATCAATAAAACCATCTGCACCTGCCTTATCAAGATAAGTCAACACATCAGAAGTGGGTCCGGCACCCCAGTCATTGATGTTTCCTCGTAAAAAGTCCAATCCATATCCACCGGAACCTCTCGGATTTCCATATATGACCACATACCCTTTTGCAGCATAATATTGGAATTCATGCCACATGGAATTTTCACCGGGTCCCCACATCGCAGAGGGACCGCCATGAATATTCAGAATAGTGGGATATTTTTCTCCGGGTTCATAATTGGTAGGTTTCATAACCCAATATTCTACTGTCATGCCTTTCTCATTCACGAAAGATGCTTTTTCTGGGAAACTGAGTTTTTTCTGTTGCAACCATTCATGGTTAAAAGCAGTGAGTCGCTCTTCATTCTTCATATTCAAATCAGCACGGTAGAGTTCTGATGGATTGCTGACCTGTGTTTTGGTATATATGATCTGATTACCACGCAAATCAAAACTGCTGATACCGGCATCAAAAGAGCAGAGCGCAGTTACCTGACGATTTTTTATATCTGCACGATACAATGGAGCACCACCATTACTTTGGGCTGTGAAATATAATGACTGTTCATCTTTACTCCAGGTAATACCACCCTTGTTTCTGTCAAAGGGGATGATGACGATATCCTTTGCAGTGCCATTGAGCGGCATAATTGCCAGTGAAGGAATACTCACAAAAGAAGTATTGCCAAATTGAAAAGCAAGCCATTTTCCTGAAGGGGATATCACAGGATTATTGTAATTCTTGCCGTCTTCACCCAAAATCTTTTTTAAATTACCACCATCTGTATTACACAAGTAAATATGTCCTTCCAATTCTCGATCAGGATGTTGATTTAATATAGCGTTTCCGGTTAGGATCAATTGCTTCCCATCGGGTGAAAAATCAGCACTGCCAAAGCGATTGAATCCATGGGTAATGGCTTTGGGAACTGCATTCGGACTGGCATCCATGATGAAGAAATGATTAAAAGCCAATTCAGGAGAGGTGGTGGCTTCTTGCTGAAAGTTAAGTTTATTGAATACTTTGGCTTTTTGTGCTGTAGCATTCAAATTCAAGTAAGCCCTAATTTCTTCAGTAGAACCATCGGGGTCTGCTTTTGCATTGCTATTGAGCAGGTGTTCATTATTGGGAAATCCTGGTTTTTCCAATGACCAAACAGGAGGTTTTTTACCCGGATTGAGTTCTTCATCATTCACCAATTGTTCTAGTCGAATATTCGCAGAGAAAAGGATCTTTTTTCCATCCGGACTCCATTTCGGATTACCAACGCCGTAGCGGAATTTGGTTAATTGTATCGGTTCACCCCCTTCCATAGATAAAAGGAATAATTGGGGTCTGCCCTCCGCAGCTCTTACAAAAAGTAGTTGCTTGCTATCCGGACTCCAAACCGGCTGTCCGGCAGGCTGACTGGTTAACTGGCGGATGCTGCCCGATCCATCATTTTGAAGGAGATAGAGTTTGTTGATGTACCGGTATTCCCATTTGGTATCACCATCGGGTTCAATACTGGTAACTGTAAACAGTGTTTTACTGCCATCAGGGCTCACATTTACATTTCCAACCTGCTGAATCTTCAACATATCGGTTACTTTGATGGTCTCGCTGCCGTTTTGAGCGATCACAAATTGAACCAGACAAAGGCTGATCCAAACAAATAAATGCTTCATGGTGTTGATTTGAGGGATTTAAAGTACAAATAAATGACATGCGCTTTCGTACTTTTACAGCCTAAAACAATGAAAAATGGGTAAACTGGTGCAAGAGTTCAATGATTACAGGGAGAAAATGAATGAGGTGATTCTGAGTAAGAATAATTTGGTGATGAAGCGACTATGGAATTTGGATACCAATACATATGATGAAGGGGCATTGGATAAAAAGACCAAAGAGATGTTAGGATTGGTAGCCAGTATGGTATTGCGTTGCGATGATTGCATTAAATACCATTTGGGAAAATGTCATGAATTAGGTGTGAATACAGACGAAATGTATGAGATATTTGCAGTGGCGAATATTGTAGGCGGCACTATTGTAATTCCGCATACCAGAAGAGCTGCTGAATATTGGGAAGAATTAATAGGAACTGTGTCTTAAAAGTTCCAGAACTTTATAGAGCCATTTATCTGATCACATAATTATAGATCTGAATGTCAACAACAACTACAAATACTCCCTCAACCTTAACAGCCAAAGATTTTGCAACAGATCAGGAAGTGCGTTGGTGTCCGGGTTGTGGAGATTATTCCATCTTAGCACAAGTGCAAAAGATCATGCCGGGAATTGGAGTGCCCAAAGAAAATATCGTGATCATCAGCGGTATTGGATGTAGCAGTCGTTTCCCATATTATATGAACACCTATGGTATGCATTCGATTCATGGAAGGGCAACAGCCATTGCCAGTGGATTGAAAGCCACCAGACCTGAACTCAGTGTTTGGATTGTTACCGGTGATGGGGATGGGTTGAGTATTGGTGGTAATCATACCATCCATTTATTGAGAAGAAATTTTGATGTCAATATTTTATTGTTCAATAACCAGATTTATGGATTAACCAAGGGACAATATTCTCCTACTTCTGAAGAACAAAAAATAACCAAGAGTACACCTTTCGGAAGCATTGATCATCCATTCAATCCATTGGCTTTGGCCATGGGAGCAGACGCTAGCTTTATTGCACGTAGTATGGATCGTGATCCCAAGCATTTACAAACTATGCTTACACGTGCCCATCAGCACAAGGGAGCTTCTTTACTAGAAATTTATCAGAATTGTAACATCTTCAATGATGGTGCTTTTGAGGTCTTTACCGAAAAAGGTAGTAAAATGGATGAAGCTTTGTTCCTAGAGCAGGGTAAACCTTTGGTATATGGTGCCAATCAACAAAAAGGTATTAAGTTGGATGGTATGAAGCCGGTAGTGGTAGACCTTACTGATGGTTCACATAGCATAGATGATTTATGGATTCATGATGAGCGTGACTTTTATAAAGCACAGGTATTGATTCGAATGTTTGATAATCCTAATCAACAAGGCACTCATTTTCCCAGACCTTTTGGTGTATTCTTTGAAACAGATAGAGCTTGTTATGAGGATGTGATGGCTATGCAGATAGAAGAGATCATCGCTACAAAAGGCAAAGGTGATTTGGATAAATTATTACGTGGTAAAGAAGTATGGGAGATTGTTTGATCTTCTTGCATGCATGCATAATAGAAAAGCTCCGATATTTAGATCGGAGCTTTTTCTTTATCAACATCATCGAACTGAGACCTTAATTATAATCTGGCAATATCATGTTTAATAGCAAACAAAGCCAGCCCCACCCTTGTAGCGGTTTGTAATTTTTGAAAGAGGGTATCTCTTGTTTCATCAACGGTTTTGAGGCTGGTACCCATGAGCTCTGCGATTTCACGATAAGATTTATCGGTGCAAGCCCATCCCAGAAATTCTTTTTCCTGGTCTGTAAGTTCTGTGAACTTGGTAATTTCAGCATCTTCTTCCGGAGAGGTCTTCATGGTATGCATGATATTATCACACATCAGTTTATTGAGGTATACACCTTTGGTAACGATACCATCCAATGCAGCTTTTAACTCCTGAGGTTTGCTGTCTTTTAGCAGATATCCTTTCGCTCCATTTTTAAACATGCGTATGATGGAACGCTCATCATTCAGCATGGTAAGTGCAAGGATTTTTACTTGTGGGTGATGAGTAGTGAGCCAGAGTGCGGTTTCATAGCCATTCATATCAGGCATAGTAATATCCAGCAAAACAACATCAGGTAAGTTATTTGCGTCAATCAACTCGATCATGTGTTTACCGCTATTTGCCTCAAACAAAACAGTATAACCACTAAACGAATTGATCAATGAGGCAAGCCCGTTCCTTAACAAAACATGATCATCAACAAGGGCAATTTTAGTCATATATCGAACAATTAACACAGCGGGAATTAGCCATATACATTAGTATATGTAGTTTCAGTTTAGAAAATTACGCTTTTTTGGATTGCAAATCTCTGTTTATCTCCGGAATTAATGCCTGGGATTTTCACCGTATTCTTTTCAGTGAAAACACCCTATTATTTTGGGTGTTTTCTACGTTGGATTTTCCTACTGACTATCCTACATTTACTGCGGGTAGAGAAGATGAACGGCAGCAATGCCGGTAGATTTTCTCGTATTCAGTTTTCATTAGGGGTTACAAGTGAAAAAGGCGGCACAAGGCCGCCTTTTTCTTTTAGAATAAATTTTATCCTTCTTTTCTTAACGCTTTTTCTGCATGTTCAAATACCTTTTTCTTCTTCCAGTGATACCAAGGATGGGGAACTGTTTTTTTCATCAAAGTATCAATATTGCGCATGCCGAATAAATTCCATACACCTTTTAGTTTTCCGGAAGCAGATGATTGCATGGCTCTTAAACTCATCGCAAATCCGCTGTCTAAATATTCCATATGATGCCAATACCCGGCAGGCATAAATAAAGTATCTCCATGCTCCAGTGTTACATCAAATCCTTGTGCCAGTTTTAATGCAGGAAACTGATCATAATCCGGTGATCCGTTTTGATGGTGATAATGGCTGAAGTCTGCCAGACTCAATACTTCAAAGGGTTTGCGGTAAAGTTTATACTGTTCTTCAAATGGAAATAGTAATACTTTCTTTCTACCTACAAATTGTGTATGCAGGATATGGCTCATATCGATATCAAAGTGCATGTGCGTAATACTTGTAGCACCACCTACAAAAAGCATAGGATACCTTTTTACAAAGCCGCTCATCAGTTCATCCGGCCAGGTAAAATCTTTGGTAAGCTGTGGCGCATGCTCAAAAATATTGAAGAGAAAGATACGCCATGCAGCAGGTCCGGTTCGAATCATATCGATATAGTCACCAAAAGTTTTATAATCATCAGCAGTATTGATGGGTGTATAAGCATCGCTTTTGATATTGTTATACAGACCTACTTTTTTGTCACCTACCAGTGTTTTAAAATAATCCCAGTTCCATTTATCATATGCCGGCCAAGATTTAGCAAGGTCTCGAATAACGAGTGGACGTTTAGGAAGATAATAATGCGCTTTAAAATCTGCCGGTGTGATGGTATCCACAATATCTACTTCCGATAAACGCATTTTGCTCTTTTTCGCAAAAATAAGTTGAATGGCTTGTTAATAAAAGCTTAATCAACAAATGATAGAAGTTTCCATTTTTCATGAATTGGCTATATATTTAATAATGCTGCTGCAGGTTCATCCCGATAATCCCAATCCAAGACATCTTCGGACTATTGCCGAGTGTCTGCTCTCAGGAGGGGTTATTATTTACCCTACAGATACCATTTATGGTCTAGGTTGTGATATTTTTCAGCATAAAGCAGTAGAAAGAATCGCTCGTATCAAACAAGTAGATCCCAATAAAGCTCAACTGAGTTTTGTTTGTTATGACCTGAGTGATTTGAGTCAATACACCAAAAGTATCTCAACCCCTTTATACCGATTATTAAAACATTATCTGCCCGGTCCCTATACTTTTATTCTTCCTGCGAGTAAGGAAGTACCCAAAATCTTACAGAGTAAAAAGAGCACCATCGGGTTACGTGTGCCCAATAACAATATTGCCAGACACATCGTCAAAGAACTTCGTCATCCCATCTTATCTGCTTCATTACCGGGTGATATGGTAGAGGAATATACAGACCCGGAAATCATGTATGAAAAATTTGGCAAGTTGGTTGATATTGTTGTTGATGGCGGAATAGGAGGCATGGTGCCTTCTACTGTTATTGATTGCACACAAGATACTTATGAAGTTATACGAGAAGGCGCAGGTGAATGGAGTGAATAAGGCTTTATAATTTTAGCTCTAATTGTTGCGGCAGAATATTAAAGCTTTTTCTGTGATGTTCACAAAGTCCATATTGCGCTATGGCTTTTCGATGTTCAGCAGTTCCATATCCTTTGTTATTACGCCATCCATATTGCGGATATTGTTGATGCAGTGTCAACATATATTCATCTCTGTGCGTTTTAGCCAACACACTTGCAGCAGCAATTGACGCATAAATGCCATCGCCTTTTACAATGCAGTGATGTGAAATATTTTTGAAAGGTGTAAATCGATTGCCGTCGATTAATAATAATTCGGGTAATAATTGTAACTGTGCAATAGCAAGATGCATGGCTTTCCATGATGCTTTTAAAATATTGATCTTATCGATTTCTGCAACACCCACAGCAGCAACTGCCCAGCCCATGGCTTCCTTTTCAATAATAGGACGTAAAGCTTCTCTTTGTTTTTCATTCAATTGTTTACTGTCATTCAATATCGGATGATGAAAATCTTTAGGAAGTATCACAGCTGCAGCAAAAACGGGTCCGGCATAACACCCCCTTCCGGCTTCATCGCAACCGGCTTCTGTTACTTGGGTTTGAAAGAAGGACTGTAGCATTTGCTAAAAATTGAACAAAGTTCCGGATAATGATAAAATACCATGCACAAAATAAGGCTTCCTTTTATGAAGGCGGTAAATTTGCTACTCATTCAAGCCGGATATTATGGAGCAGGGAAATCAGTATTCTTCGAAGTTGGTGGCAAGATGGTTACTACTAGGTGTGATTATGACCGTTATTCAAGTGGCTTTGGGAGGTATCACCCGTTTAACGGGTAGCGGTTTATCGATTACAGAATGGGAAGTCATCACCGGTACTTTACCGCCACTGAATGAACAGGCTTGGCTGGTAGAATTTGATAAGTATCGACAAACCCCGCAATTCCAATTGTTGAATTTTGAATTTACATTGGATGATTTCAAATTCATTTTTTTCTGGGAATGGTTTCATCGTTTATGGGCCAGATTGATTGGATTGGTTTTTGCAGGTGGGTTTATCTGGTTTATCATTCGCAAACATTTCAAAAAAGAAATGATCCAACCTTTGATCATGCTCTTTGTTTTAGGCATACTGCAAGGCGCTGTGGGCTGGATCATGGTTGCTAGCGGATTAACCGGCGATGCTGTTTATGTGAAACCTACTAGACTCGCTTTACATTTTATTTTTGCATTGGGTTTGCTGTGTTATACTTTTTGGTTTGCCTTGAAATTGCTGGTTAAAGAAGATCAATTGATACAAAGTCCAGCACTGCGTAAAACAAATTTGTTAATGGTTGCAGTTTTGATCATTCAATTATTGTATGGAGCATTAATGGCCGGACATAAAGCTGCCAATGTAGCAGCTACTTGGCCTACCATTAATGGAGAATGGGTTCCTTCAAGTTTATTTTCTCATCAACCATTCTTATTGAATTTTATCGATAATAAAATATTGGTGCATTTTATACATAGAGGAATCGCCTATGTATTATTGATCATGATGATCATTTGGTCTATCCAACTTTGGAAAACCAAGGGTACTCCATTGTTTTATCGAATTAGAATGATGCCGTTAATACTTACTGGTCTTCAGGTTCTGCTGGGGATTTTTAGTATCTTGACCAGCACAGGGATAATACCCGGACAATGGGGTGCATTTGAATGGATGGCACAATTACATCAACTTACCGGGATGTGTTTGTTACTATCATTGGTGTTTACCCTCTATGTGATCCGGGCAAAAAGAAAGTCAGTCTGAACAACGATGCGATTGCCATGCTGTGATCCATCATAATGCATGTCCAATGGAAAAATTGAAGCTATACGTAATAGGTTTTTGGTTCTCTTTTCCCGTACAGTTGCTGTTGCTTCATTTTCGTAAATACCAAGTATTTCTTGTCTTTTGGTACATCTTATTTTCTACTGTGGGCGGTGGCTTTATGCGTGCGTTTGGGGCTGATTCTTTGTTTCTGGGACCTGAATATTTTGGAAAAATCACTGCACTAAGCACCGCCATTGTGGGTTTTGCTGTGGGTATCTTTATCATGAGTTGGAATATTACCACTTTCATTTTATTCAGTAAATACTTTCGTTTTCTGGCTACAACTGCACAACCATTTTTAAAGTACTGCATCAATAATGCCGCACTGCCTATTTTATTTCTGATATTCTATTTCAATAAAGCCATTGATTATGCCCGGTATCAGGAATTATTTGAAACAAAAGCCATATTGTGGATGGTATTGGGCTTTACAGGGGGATTGGTTTTATCGATATTCATTGCTTTTGTATATTTTTTTGGTGCCGATAAAACCATTTACAGAAGTATGGCAACGGTTATTGATACCGCCAACGTACATTATGCATTGGCTTCAAAAAACAATCCTTTACCAAAACCCAAACCTGAACTTCGTGTGGAATGGTTTTTTAGTGCGCGATTTGGGTTAAGAAAACCTAGAGATGTAAGACATTACAGTCAGGACTTCCTCGATTCCGTATTTAAGCGTCACCATTTTGCTGCAGTGATAGCCATTACCATTGCTTTTGTATTTTTGATTAGTACAGGATATATCTCAGACACACGATTATTTCAATTACCCGCTGCTGCAAGTATCACTATTTTTTTTGCCATTTTAATTGCAGGTGCAGGAGCCATTTCTACTTTCCTGCATAGTTGGAGTATACCATTGGTTGTATTGATATACTTAGGTGTGAACTGGCTGTATCAAAATGAATTCATTGATCTTCGGAATAAAGCTTATGGATTGAGTTATGATCAAAAAGAAACAAAACCTGGATATACGCGTGAATCTATCATGCAATTGGCTAGTGATAGTAATATGCTTGCTGACAAACAGGTCTATATTAATATTCTGAATAAATGGAAAGCCACACAAGGATCTCCGAAGCCGGTCATGATCTTGATCAATACCAGTGGTGGGGGTATCAGAAGTGCCACGTTTACAATGAGTGCACTACAATCGCTTGATAGCATGATGGGTGGTAAATTGATGCAACAAACTTTTCTGATCAGTGGGGCATCAGGTGGAATGTTGGGCGCTGCTTATTTCAGAGAGTTGTATTACAGAAAGCAACAAGGAGAATCCATCAATCTTCAGGATCAACAATATTTGAAGGATATCTCTCGTGACTTATTAAACCCTTTATTCTCTTCTTTTATAACCAGAGATTTGATTGGTCCTGCAAAACCTTTTCAAGCGCATGGATATCGTTACACCAAAGATCGGGGCTATGCTTTTGAGCAGAAGCTGAATGAAAATACCAGGGGCTATCTCAATAAAACACTAAATGATTACCAAAAGCCCGAAGCCAATGCTGAAATACCGATGATGTTTTTCAATGCAGTGATCACGAGAGATGGCAGAAAACTTTTGATGGCCACACATCCGGCTCGCTTTATGATGCGCCCTATCACTGATACCAATAAGATCAATATCATGGATGCCGATGCCATCGATTTTCATAGTTATCTGGCGCAACAGGATGCTACCAATATTGGAATTCTTTCTGCACTGCGCATGAATGCCACATTCCCGTATGTGCTTCCAAATGTTTGGTTACCTACCAACCCGGTGATTGACGTGATGGATGCGGGATTAAGAGATAATTTCGGACAAGAATCTTCTTTGCGCTTTATGGATGTATTCAAGGACTGGCTACGTGAAAACACAAGTAAAGTGATTTTGCTTCAGTTGCGCGACAGGAGTTTAAGCGACTGGGATAGACCATTAGAAGGGGGAAGTTTGATCAGCACATTTACCAAGCCATTTTTGATCTTACAGAATAACTGGTTCAAACTACAAGATTATTACCAACATGATCAACTGGAATTCAGCGCAGAAGCCTATGGTAATAATTTTCATCGCATTTGCTTCCAGTATGTGCCTAGTCGTACAGAAGCACCTGCCAGTTTGAGTTTTCACCTAACTGCGTCTGAGAAAAGAGATATCACTTTGGCTTTAGGAGCAACTGATAACCAAAAAGAGTTTAAAAGATTAGCTGCTTTATTGAAATAATCCTATTCGGGTTGTATCAACTCAAAGTGCTTCGGCATGATATGAATGCTAAGTTCATCTGCTGTTTCCCTGGGTTCCCCATCAATATGTAAGGGCGCATGTTTGAGATTTCGAATCGTAATAGAAGAAGTCTGGAAATACAGAATATTTTTCTTCGTCATGTCTTCTACCAACTGCTGTAGTTTGTTGTTTCCTCGTATTTGTCTCAAAATAGCAAATGGTAATTTGGCTTTATTCATTTTCTGAACAATCACAATATCAAGCATGCCATCATGTAAACTTGCTTGTGGGGCTATTTTGAAATTATTTCCAAACTGGTTACTGTTGGCGATGCTGATAAAAAAAGCATCAGAGAAAAAAGAAAAATTGCCCAGCTTAATTTCAAATTGATAAGGATTGGCCCTGAAATAATTAATAATACTTTGTTGGGTATACGTCAATAAACCTCTTGAAGCTTTACTGGCAAAATCATGAGCCACCTGCGCATCAAAGCCTATACCACTGAGCATACAGGAGTAATGCTCGTTCACCATAAAAGCATCAATAGGTCTTGATTTACCTTCAAAGATGAGTGATAGCGCTAATTCCGGTTTGGTAGGAATACGCGCCGCCAATGCAAGTCCATTACCCGATCCTAATGGAATGATACCAAAACGTACAGGTAATCCTTGTAAGGCTTGGGTAACCTGATTTACAGTCCCATCACCACCAATAATTACAACATCTGTAATATGTTCTGCTCTGATTTTTTCACGCAATAACTGGTAATGTCCACCAGCATTTGTATGCATGATTTCAAAAGGGATTGCCCGATCAATGCTTTCTTTTTCTATTAATTTTTTGATCCCGTCTTTTCTGGATGTCCCCGAGATAGGATTTACCAGGTACACAATTTTTCTTTCCATCATCTCCTAGTTGAATGTATAGTGACTTGCTCTCAGGATCAGTCGTTTGAACAGCTGCAATATTGCATTTTCTTTCTGTAAAATCCTGTTAAAGCGTTCATACTACCATCTCAGTAATGCGCTTGCCCAAGTAAAACCACTGCCAAATGCTGCCAAACAAACGAGATCTCCATTTTTAATAAGCCCTTTTTCCCAGGCTTCACATAAAGCAATGGGAACGGAAGCTGCAGTAGTATTTCCGTACTGTTGAATATTATTATACACCTGCGAATCCTGTAAGCCTAGTTTTTGTTGTACAAATTGACTGATCCTGAGATTGGCTTGGTGTGGAATGAGCATATTGATATCAGAAGGCCGATAATTATTTTTCGCTAAGGCTTCCACAATTACTTCAGGAAACTTCACAACTGCTTTTTTAAAAACTGAAGGACCATCCATAAATGGGAAATTTTGAGCGTTGTCAATCATTTTGTGGCTCATGAACATTTGGGCAATTTCTGCATCATCAAAATCTGCATAGTTTTTAGTACCCCAATAATTCGCATGTGTACCGGGATTGTACATGGCTAGAATTTCTGCTGATTCTCCATCACTATGTAAATGCGTGCTTAATATTCCTTGGTCTTTGTCTTCCGTTGGTTGTAATACCACAGCACCTGCACCATCACCAAAAATGACAGAAACATTCCTGCCTCGGGTAGAGAAATCCAAACCAAATGAATGTTTCTCACTTCCTACCACAAGGATATTTTTATACATGCCCGTTTGGATAAATTGATCTGCAACACTCAAAGCATACACAAATCCACTGCACTGATTACGAACATCCAATGCACCGATTTCTTTCATCTTCATAGCCCTTTGTAAAAGCACACCACAACCCGGGAAATAATAATCAGGTGATAAAGTGGCAAAAACAATAAAGTCTATCTCTTCTGCTGTCGTACCTGCTCTTTCGATGGCAATACGAGCAGCTTCAACAGCCATGGTAGTGGTGGTTTCTTCGGTACGGTGAGCGTATCTTCTTTCTTTGATACCGGTACGTTCCTGGATCCATTCATCACTGGTCTCCATATACTTGGTAAGATCTTGATTGGTAACGACGTTTTTAGGTACGTACATACCAATACCTGCTATTTTACTCCGGGGCATAAGCAATCGTTTGTTTGTAACGGACTAAGTTAGGGAAAATATTGGGTGGAGGGTAGTCCATGGTCCATGGTCGATAGTCCATGGTTTTTGGGAGCTAAATAGCAGAAACAAAATATCAGTATAGGACAGATTTTTATTTACTTTCTTGCTATGGACTATAGTCTATTGACCATCGACTATGGACATCAATCTTCCCCCCCCAACCACTTCCTTCAAAAACAACAATGCTTCCCGCTCAACCGTCACCACATCTTTTGATTGAATAGGTGAGCCGAGTACATGGTTGCCTGCATTGGGGATGGGGACCATTTTTTTGAGTGAGGCGGGGGTGCTGATTTGTTCAAACATTTTTTTCATGGCACTCACTTTTACAACAGGATCTTGTTCTTTTTCATTTTTATAATAGTAAAGGGTAAGTATTGGCTGTTTTATTTTTTGGAATGTTTCTTTGTTCATTGTGGTCTCGAGTAATTCTTCGAGTTCTGTTACAGCTTCCAGTCTGTATTGATCATTCCAATATTTTTTATAGGTTTCTGTTTTGTTCGGAACAATATTCATCTTTCCGCCCTTTACCAATCTGGCAATTTGTAATCCCCAAGGGTTATTGGTGATCCATGCGTTGGGATCATTAATAGCAATATTGGGAGATAATAAAACCAAACCTGCGATCTCCGGATAGGTAGCTGCTAACTGTAATGCAAGCGTACCACCTGTTGAAGTGCCCATGAGTATGACTTTATCACCCAATTGTTTCCCAAGGGCATATGCTTCTTTTGCTGTTTCCCATAAACTGGTGGCAGTCATGTGTAACAATGCATCACTCGTATCAATACCATGTCCGGATAATCTGGATAAATATAAATTCGCACCCAATTGTTTCGCCAGATTCCGATGAACAGGATTCCCTTCTTCCTGACTGGCACTAAATCCATGCAGGTATACAATGGCGTATGCTGTTTTGTTTTTTAAAGAATCATTGTTCCATACAATTCTGGCTTCATTGTCGGGTTTTATTTGATGTTTACTTTCAATAGCGCTAACATATTCTATCAATGATTCGGCATGATTAGGAATAGAAGGAAGTGTTGCGGTATACACCGGCTTTTCAGGATGTGGACCTACGAAATAAACAATAGCAAGTATGGCGATGATAAACAGAAATCTTTTTATAATGCGCATGGGTGAAATGTTTCTGTTAAGATACAGCTAGTTGACTGATATTTATTTCCTGCACCACCATACCCATGCTATTAATAATGGATGAACAATGATCAAGCGAACCCACCCCAACCATTGAGGCACACAGAGTCCATTAGGAATACAACTGTTGATCTGTATAAAATAAATATGCGCCGGAATAAATGCAATCAACAAAACAATGATTCCTTTTGCAGCAAACAGCCTTGTACGTGGTAGTAGTAATAAACCAGCCAATATGATCTCTGCAATTCCCGATATTATATTAATAAGATCATGCCAAGGCAAGTAAGGAGGAATCAATCCACTATAAAATGAGGGGTTAATAAAGTGATTGGCTCCTGCGAACAGGTAAAAAGCAACCAATAACCAGAAAGCAGCTTTTTTCATTCTATGACTAGACATACGACAATGTATTTTGTTTATTTCTAACTGAATTATACAGAGTTAGCATGCTTTCGGCTAAGATATGTTGTTAAGTTTATATGTATCCTTTGCCCTCCGGTCATAAAGCCGTACCTTTGCAGCCTTAAAATTTTACATGGAAATAAGAAACATTGCCATTATTGCACACGTTGACCATGGCAAAACAACACTGGTAGACAGGATTTTACATGCTACCAAGGTATTCAGAGACAATCAAGAAACCGGCGATCTGATCATGGATAGCAATGATCTGGAACGCGAAAGAGGAATCACCATTTTTAGTAAGAATGCTGCTGTTACCTATAACGGCATTAAAATAAATGTGATTGATACACCGGGTCACAGTGACTTTGGTGGAGAAGTGGAGCGTGTTTTGAAAATGGCCGATGGGGTTATTTTATTGGTGGATGCTTTTGAAGGCCCCATGCCCCAAACTCGTTTTGTACTGCAAAAAGCATTACAACTGAACCTGCATCCAATCGTAGTGATTAATAAAGTAGACAAGCCAAATTGTCGTCCGGATGAAGTACATGATGCGGTATTTGAATTATTCTTCAATTTGGATGCAACAGAAGAACAACTGAATTTCCCTACTTTCTATGGTAGTGGTAAAAATGGTTGGTTCAATGATAGCTTAACACCAACAGAAGATATCCTTCCATTGATGGATGGTATTATTAAATATGTACCGGCACCGATAGTAAATGAAGGTACTTTACAATTACAGATCACTTCATTGGATTACTCTTCTTTCCTTGGTCGTATTGCGATCGGAAAAGTAACCCGTGGTTCTATCAAAGAAAACCAGCCGATTGCATTGGTACAAGCAGATGGTTCTATCAAGAAGAGCCGTGTGAAAGAATTGTATGTATTTGAAGGTATGGGTAAGCGTAAAGTAACAGAAGTACTGTCTGGCGACCTTTGCGCAGTGGTAGGTTTAGAAGATTTCAATATCGGCGATACCATTGCTGATGCAGAAAATCCGGAAGCTTTACCAATCATTAGTGTGGATGAGCCAACGATGAGTATGACTTTCAGCATCAATAACTCACCATTCTTTGGTCGCGAAGGTAAATTTGTTACCTCTCGTCACCTGCGTGATCGTTTGATGAAAGAAACAGAGAAGAACTTAGCATTGAGAGTAGAAGATACAGATAGTGCAGATAGCTTCTTGGTATATGGTCGTGGTATCCTGCATTTGGGTGTATTGGTAGAAACCATGCGTCGTGAAGGATATGAATTAACAGTGGGTAATCCACAAGTATTGGTGAAACATATTGACGGTAAGAAATGTGAGCCTTATGAAGTGTTAGTGGTAGATGTTCCAAGTGAATACAGTGGTAAAGTGATTGATTTGGTTACTCAACGTAAGGGTGAAATGTTGGTGATGGAAAGCAAGGGAGAGATGCAACATCTTGAATTTGAAATTCCTTCCAGAGGATTGATTGGTCTTCGTTCTCAAATGTTAACCAATACTGCAGGTGAAGCTGTAATGGCACACCGCTTCTTAGAATACAAACCTTGGAAGGGACCAATCCCCGGAAGAAACAATGGTGTATTGATCGCTAAGTTTCAGGGTGTAACGACTGCTTATTCTATCGATAAGTTACAGGATCGTGGTAGCTTCTTTATTGATCCAGGAGAAGAAGTATATGTTGGACAGATCATTGCGGAACATATTAAGCCGGGAGATCTGAATGTAAATGCGGTAGAAGCGAAGAAATTGACCAACCACCGTGCAAGCGGTAGCGATGACAGTGTTCGTATTACTCCGAAGTTGCAGTTTACATTGGAAGAGTGTATGGAATATATTCAACAAGATGAGTGTATTGAAGTAACTCCGAAAAGCATTCGTATGCGTAAGACTGTATTGAATGAAGAAGAGCGTAAGAAAGTAAGTAAGATGATGCAGTCGGAAGCGGCTGGGTAACTTCACTGAATGATATTGATAAGCCATCCGCACTAAGTGGATGGCTTTTTTTATTGTGTGTCTCTATCAGTATTTGTTTCGCTAAGAATTGGATGGATGGTAGTAGTATCTGCGAGTAAATGATTCGTATTACAGTTGTCCCCATCACAACAGGGTAATGCATTGGTATTACAAACCGGACATTGGTAATGTCCGTGTACATGCACCATCTGTACCAAATGACCACAAAACAAACATTGCATCTGCATACAGTGAAGTTAGTGACCTTGGTGTATAGTCGACAGTTGTTTTTTCAACAATACTGTGCACAAAAAAGCCGCCTAAAAAGGCGGCTCGCTTGCTTAATAACCTGAATTACTTACCAGAATTTTTTCTTGATTCAGTTTCACTCAGGAAAACATTGATCTTTTCACTAAAAGTTTCTTCTCCTTGCTGAATTCTGAAAGTAAGTTTATCTGCATCGTCTTGTGACAATACCAATCTCTTATCAAAATTCTTTGCATTGTAATGTTCTTTGAAGAACAAATCACCCTTTGCATCCAATACCAACAGCGTAAATTTCTTACCGCTAGGGTTATTGAATTTGATGTTGAATGATACTTGCTCTTTTGAAGAACCCGCATACTTGATCTCAGCTTTTGCTGCTGCATCAGATCCATTCACTGCATTGTTTGCAGTGGCGTTGAATAATGTTCCTACTGCAAAGACAGTGCTCAGTGCTAATCCTTTTACAATAGATTGAATAGTTTGCTTTTCCATGATGTTGTTTTTTTTACTTTGAATAATAGATGACCTGTCTCTGAATGGTATCAAAGACCTTCGTAGTGCAAGTAAAAATTTCGTAAAAGCAAAAACGTAGAAGCGAAGCAGGTTGGACTTTTATGTCCAAGGATGTACATCAGATTGCCTGTCGTATATCCTTAATACCTGCAAGGTAGAAAAGGTAACCCCTGTTAAAAAATGATTTGTGGTAAGCGGTGTTAAGATATCTATAAATGCAATATATTAACAATCGTTAGTTTGATGGAATGGGTTTGTTCAAAGTATCCCACAACACATCTTTCAATGCCGTTAATCCGGTTTGTGTTACTGATGAGATGAATAAATGAGGAATATTTTTTGGAAGCTCTTTGCTGATGGCTTCTTTGAGTTCATCATCCAGCATATCACTTTTACTGATGGCAATGATAAAATCTTTTTGAAGCATTTCAGGATTGTATTGCTCTAATTCATTTCTGAGTATCTCAAATTCTTTTTTATGATCAGCACTATCTGCAGGAATTAAGAAAAGTAAAACTGCATTTCGTTCAATATGTCTTAGGAAACGATGTCCCAATCCTTTGCCTTCTGCAGCGCCTTCAATAATTCCCGGAAGATCTGCAATACAGAATGATTTGGAATCACGGTATTCAACCATGCCCAATTGAGGCGTTAATGTTGTAAAGGCGTAATTCGCAATTTTGGGTTTAGCGGCTGTGATGACAGACAATAAAGTAGATTTTCCTGCATTGGGGAAACCTACCAATCCAACATCTGCCAATACTTTTAATTCCAGATTCTTCCAGCCTTCAACACCCGGTTCTCCGGGTTGAGCATGTTCGGGTACTTGATTGGTAGGTGTTGCAAAATTGCTGTTACCTAATCCACCACGTCCACCTTTCATCCAAACAATCTGTTGTCCATCTTCAAGTATTTCTGCTTCTATTTTACCAGTTTCTTCATCTCTGGCAACAGTTCCGAGTGGCACTTCAATGATGATATCTTTTCCATCATGTCCGGTACAATTGTTTTTACTTCCGGGTTCTCCGTTCTCAGCCAATACATTTTTGAAATAACGTAAATGCAGTAATGTCCACATCTGAGCATTGCCCTTTAAGATGATATGACCACCGCGACCGCCATCACCACCATCAGGACCACCCTTGGCAGTGAGTTTATTACGCATGAAATGCTTGGCACCGGCGCCACCGTGACCACTGCGACAAAAGATGCGGATATAATCGATGAAGTTTGTTTTCTCTGACACTATTGAAGATTACCTCGTTTAATGAACGCAAAGGTACAAAAATGTCAGCCGTCTTGGTTTTTCCTTTGTTGATTCCAGGTTTGGTAGAATTTATTCGTTTGTAGCTCAGTATCACTAATGGAAGAAGCAGGTATTTCTCTTAAGGGGTCACAAGCTTTCCAATATTGACGCATATCATCCGGTAATTGCTGATAGAGTTCTGTTCCCTGGGTTTTCCAGCTGATCATTTCATCACTTACCTCTTTGATCTTTTTTGCCGGATTCCCCACAATTAAACTTCTTGCATCAAATATTTCATCTGCCTTGATAAAACTCAAAGCGCCTACAATACATTCATCTCCAAGTTCTACGTTATCCATGATCACACTGTTCATACCAATCAAACAGTTTCTTCCAATCGTTGCTCCATGGATAATGGCTCCATGACCAATATGTGCACTTTCTTTCAAATGAACCGTAACGCCGGGAAACATATGAATGGTGCAGTTCTCTTGAACATTACAACCATCTTCAATGATGATTTTTCCCCAATCACCACGTATAGCTGCACCCGGACCAACATATACATGCTTACCAATGATCACATTACCGGTAACAACAGCTTGTGGATGAACAAAAGCTGTTTCATGAACCACAGGAATATGTTCTTTGAATTGATAGATCATACTAAAGTTTTGCCGGTTCTGAAACAAGTGCCTTTAAAAATAGCTACTTGCTCATTTTTTTGATTGGTGATGGTTATAAAATATAAACCTGTACTTCTGCCATTGTGTGTTTCTTTGGCTTCTGCTGTGAGTTCGTCACCTACCTGAATGGCTTTTGTAAAGTTGATAGAAGTATCTAAGGCAACCGACAAATTATTTCGATTGTTACAAGCAAATGCAAAAGCACTGTCTGCTAATGAAAAAGCAATTCCACCATGTACAATACCAAATCCATTGATCATTTCTTCTCGAACAGTCATTTTTATTTTACTGTAGCCTTCTTGTATATCCAATACCTCAATACCCAACCATTGGGAAAATTTATCATGAATCATCATGTGATCAACAACTTGTCTGTATGGATTGCTCATAAAATAATTTTAAGATCCTTTGAATTGAGGAGCACGCTTTTCTAAAAATGCTTGTACGCCTTCTTTAAAATCATCAGTATCGGCAGCTTTCTGTTGATACACATCTTCCAATTGTAACTGCGCTTCCAAATCATTGGAAGCTGATTGATTCAAAGCATGTTTTATGTATGCCAATGCTTTGGTAGGCATTTGGGCTAAAGTAGCTGCTATGTTTTTAGAGGAGTCTGTAAATTCTTCGTCGGCAAATACTTTATACAGCATACCTAATCTTTCAGCTTCTGCTGCAGTTACTTTATCTCCCAACATCATCAAGGCACTGGCTTTTTGCCAGCCGATCAAACGCGGTAATGTATAAGTACCTCCGCTATCCGGAATTAAGCCAATCTTAGAGAACGCTTGAATAAAAGAGGCTGATTGAGTAGCCACTACAATATCACAAGCCAAAGCAATATTAGCACCCGCGCCGGCAGCAACGCCATTCACAGCGGCTACTACCGGTTTCGGCATATGTCTTAACCGAGTAATGATTGGATTATAATGTTCACTCAAAATTCTTTGCATACCCGGTCCATTCGGATCTACTACTTCTGCAAGATCTTGTCCGGCACAAAATCCTTTTCCTGCACCTGTTAAATAAACGGCTCTTACCTCGTGCAAGGATGCACATTCATCTAATTTGGACTGTAGTAAAAGCGCCATTTCACGATTAAAAGAATTCAGCTTATCGGGACGATTGAGTGTAATAAAAGCAATACCATTTTCAATATGAAAAAGAATACTAGACATGTAAGATGATTTATTCAAAAATAAGGTCTTCTCTTCGCAGGGGCAATGAAAATATCAAGATGTCAGTGACATTTGAAATAATCAAAAGGCTCTTTACAATCATTGCATTTGTACAAAGCTTTACAAGCTGTACTGCCAAACTGTGATACCAATGCTGTGTTCCATGAATTACACTGCGGACATTGGATCGCTTCTTCATCCTGAAATGCCTCCGGCGTACATACCGCTTGTTTGTATTGAGGAGGTGCTATACCGTAAGCTTTCAGTTTATTTTTAGCTTCCTCACTCATCCAATCAGTTGTCCAGGCAGGGGACAATGCTTGTTTGATTTCCATTTGTTGATAACCTGCTTGCAATAGTGCCATTCTGATATTCATGCTGATGACATCCATGGCCGGACAACCGCTATAGGTAGGAGTAATAGTTATGATCGGTTTCAACTGATGATTATCGAGTTGAGCTAGTTCAACTGATCGAACAATTCCAAGATCAAGAATGGTTAAAACGGGTACTTCAGGATCTGTTACTGTTTCCAGTAAATTCCAGATCTTTTTTTCCTCGGGACTTGTATGTTGAATAGCGATCGTCATAATTATTTTACCACTCGGCTCCGGGATAAGCTCTTTGTAAGAATTGCATTTCTGCGAGTATGTATCCTAAATGTTCTGTATGAATACCGGTTTTACCACCTTGTTGAGCCCAGCTTTTTTTAGGAATCTGAATGCTGGCTTCTGCAAATACCTCTTGCACTTTTTGATTCCAATGTTGGTGGATAATGGATAGGTCAACACCCATATTTTCTTGCAGTAATGCAGTCTCGTAAGCAGCAGGTAAAAACATTTCACCCGTGAAATTCCATAGCTCATCTAACGCTGTCAGTAATCGATGTTTACTCTCTTCCGTACCATCACCTAAACGAATCACCCATTCACTGCTCCAACGTAAGTGGTATGTGACTTCCTTCAACGATTTAGCTGCAATAGCTGCAAGTCTTGTATCGGTTGAATTTTGTAACTGTTGATAGAAATAATATTGATAGGTACTGAACAGAAACTGACGTAAAGTGGTTTGTGCCCAATCACCATTGGGTAATTCTGTGATCAATACATTTTTAAACTCAGGAACATCCCGCAGAAATGCAAGTGAATCTTCCGTTGCTCCATTACCCAAAAGTTCAGCAGCATATTGATAAAAGTTTCTTGCTTGTCCGATAAAATCGAGCGCAATATTTGAAATTGCAATATCCTGCTCTAGTACAGGTCCGTGTCCGCACCATTCGCTGTTGCGATGTCCTATGATCAAGGCATTGTCAGCAAGCTGTAATGTATAATCGATCAGTGATTGATTCATCAGTGGTAAAAGGCTTTGATTAGATATGGGTCAATTCATCCGGTAGATCATAAAAAGTAGGATGACGATAGGCTTTGTCATTAGCAGGATCGTATAAAGCATCTGCTTCATCGGGATTGCTGGCATGGATGTGTTTGCTTTCTACTACCCAAATGCTGATGCCTTCATTTCTTCTGGTATACACATCTCGCGCATTTTCGATGGCCATTTGCGCATCAGCAGCATGCAGACTACCTACATGTTTATGATCCAATCCTTGCTTACTTCTGATGAATACTTCCCATAAAGGCCATTCCTGTTTAGAAGAGCCGGAAGTAGAAATATCGGCAGCACCGTTCTTCCCTTCACCGTAATCGCCGTAGTATTGTTTGATGATGTATTGTTTCATAGTAAGCTGTTAGCTGCAAGCTCCACGCTGCAAGTTTTTAAATAATAAATTCACTACTCACTTTTTTACTTTTGACTTTTTACTTTTGATTTTTTACCCTACGCCACTTTCACTTCTTTTCTAGCCGCACGTTTCGCCGCATACGCACAAGCTGCTTCCCTTACCCATTTTCCATCGTCCCAAGCTTTTTTTCGTGCATCGAGTCTTTGTTTGTTGCATGGACCATTGCCTGCAATTACTTGCCAGAATTCATCCCAATTGATTGCACCAAAATCATAATGTCCTCTTTCCTCATTCCATTTTAAATCAGGATCCGGAATCGTGAGGTTTAATATTTTGATTTGCTCTGCACAGATGTCTACAAATTTTTGGCGTAACTCATCATTGGTAAAACGCTTGATCTTCCATTTCATGCTTTGAATTGTATTCGGACTTTCATCATCTTTCGGACCAAACATCATGATACTAGGCCACCACCAACGATTGATGGCATCTTGTGCCATACGGCGCTGCGCTTCATTTCCACGACTTAGGGTCAATAAAATTTCAAAACCCTGACGCTGATGGAAGCTCTCTTCTTTACAAACCCGCACCATTGCTCTGGCATAAGGGCCGTAACTGGTTCTACACAGCGGCACTTGATTCATAATAGCAGCTCCATCTACCAACCAACCAATGGCACCCATATCAGCCCAACTTAAAGTGGGGTAATTGAAAATGGAAGAATATTTTGCTTTACCACTGTGTAATTGCTCATACATTTCATCTCTACTAATGCCCAATGTTTCAGCAGCAGAATAAAGGTATAATCCATGACCTGCTTCATCTTGCACTTTTGCCAATAAAATAGCTTTTCTTCTCAGGTTGGGGGCACGGGTAATCCAGTTGCCTTCCGGTAGCATACCAACAATCTCACTATGTGCATGCTGACTAATCTGACGGATCAAAGTCTGACGATATTTTTCCGGCATCCAATCCTTGGGTTCGATGCGAATTTCCTTATTGATTTTTTCCTGAAATAATTGTTCCAAATTCTTTTCCATACGTTGCGGTTTGGGCTGTAAAAATACAAAAAGAATTGAATAATGCTAACAAATGTTAGTGTATTAAAACTAAACAATTTGTCTTTTTGTTAGTTTTTGTTGATGTTTTTATACTTACAAGTAAAGTGATGATGAACAGGAGATTATCTTTCCGGTATGAAAAAAGGGATACTAATTGTTGCCTTTCTATTGTATTGTTTGTCGGTATTAGCACAGACACCGAGGTTTAAAAAAGATATTGATGCTTTTTTAAGTGCTGATAGTTTACATATTCCTTCCAAAGGTCAATTATTGTTTGTCGGCAGTTCTTCCTTTACTTATTGGAAAGATATTCAAGACTATTTTCCTGGATATCCCATACTCAATCGTGGATTTGGTGGATCTAGCTTACCGGATGTAATTCAATATGCAGATAAGATTATTCTGCCTTATCAGCCTAAGCAAATCATTATTTACTGTGGTGAGAATGATATTGCAGACTCAATACCGGCAACCCCTAAAATGGTGCGTGATAGATTCAAAACACTTTTGAAAATTATCCGAACAGAACTTGGGAATATACCTGTTGCTTTTATTTCTATCAAACCAAGTCCAAGCAGATGGAAATTGGAAAAGCAGTTTTTGAAAGCGAATCGATTGATCAAAAGATATTTAAGAAGAGATGCTGCAACTGTTTATGTGGATGTTCACCATGCAATGTTACTTCCTGACGGTACTGTGAATCCTGAATTATTTATCAAAGACAATTTGCACATGAATGCGAAAGGGTATGCAATTTGGCAGAGAATTATAGAACCGGTTTTACTTAAATGATGAATAGCAACAGATGTAAAGATTAGTTATTGTAATCTGTGCATCTGTGGCTAAATAATTATTTCACATCAAAGTCAACCACTACTTTTTCAGACTTAGGGTGTGATTGACAGGTAAGAATAAATCCCTGTTCTATTTCATCAGGTTCTAATCCATAGTTTACTTCCATATCTACTTCTCCCTCAACCAATTTAGCTCTGCAAGTACAACAAACACCGCCTTTACAAGCATAAGGAAGATCTGCTCCATGTTTCAAAGCAGCATCCAATATGGCATCTCCTTTTTGACTCAATTCAAAATCAAAACTAATTCCATCAAGTGTAACAGTGATCTTGCTCTTAGGGCCCTTATCGATATCCTCGTCCTGCTGCAGATTTTTTTTATGTTGTTGTCCGGCAGTAGTAAACAATTCGAAATGAATTTTCTGCGCAGGAACATGTTGTTGTTCTAAAACATTTTTCACAGCAAAGATCATTTCTTCCGGACCGCAAAGAAAAAACTCATCGGTTTGTTGTAGATCAATGGTCTTGTCGCAAAGAACCAAACATTTATCCGCATCAATTCTTCCTGAGTTCAATGGGGTATCTGTTGTTTCTCTGGAAAGAATATGAATGAGTCTGAAACGATTCATGTATTTATTCTTCAGCGCTTCCAATGTTTCTCTAAAGATGATGGAATGTCTATTGCGATTTCCATATACCAGGGTGAATGTGCTTTCCTGTTCGGTTTGTAAGGTTGTTTTGATGATGGATAACAAAGGAGTTATACCACTACCCGCAGCAAAGCCAACATAGTTCTTTTTTTGTTCGGGTAAGAGCGGTGTAAAAAATTTACCCATTGGTGGCATGACATCTAATTGATCACCGGCTTTCAAAACCTCATTGGCATAAGTAGAAAAAACACCTTGCGGAACTTTTTTTACTGCGACTCTTAATTCAAGATCCAATGGGCTACTGCAAATAGAATAGGATCGACGTACTTCTTCACCGTCAATCTTTGTTTTTAGTGTAATGTATTGTCCTTGTAAAAACTGAAATGCATTTTTCAGTGCATCAGGAATTTCAAAAGCAATCGAAACGCAATCATTGGTTTCTCTGCGTACTTCACGAACAGTGAGTTGCTCAAAATGTATAGACATACCGGTCTTTCTCTTATTGTGTTAATCCGCCTACAAGAATGGTTACCATATTTTCTTCGAGTTCAGCTGCGCTGATCTTTTGTGTGGAGCGATGCCAACTTTCAATACCGCTAATGGCGTGCAGCATGATGAGTACAGCAGTAGGGGCATCAATCTTTTTGACTTCTTGATTGCGTATACCTGTTTCAATAATGGCTGCAAAACGTTTGCGGTAGATGCGACGTTGGTTTTGGAAGTTCGACAAATAAGGATCTGCGAGGTGTTTCCATTCACGATCACTCACATATACTTCTTCATAGTGGTGAATCATTTCATTGATATGGAAACGCAGTAATTTTTCAATCTTTTCAATCGCCGTGATTTTTTCTGCTTCCACTTCATCAATTTTTTGCAGGAAACGGTTGGCAACACTAAAACAGAGTTCATGTAATAATTCTGTCTTCGATTTAATGTGATTATACAAACTGGCAGCTTCAACGCCTACCGCTTCTGCCAGATCTCGCATACTGGCTGCTTTAAACCCCTTTTCTCTGAAAAGGGTAGCCGCTTTGGTTACAATCACGTCTTTGCGTGAAATGTTTTTATCAGTTTTGATTCTAGCCATAACACGAAGATAGTCAGCTAACGCGTGTTAGCAATAAATATGAGCTTAAAATATTATTTCGTTAGTTTTTTGTGGAATGCTTGTGCAATAAGCGACACTAAGCACAAATTAAGCGGCTGTTACTAGCATTTACCCTCCAAATACGCTAGTTTCGCACCCCGATAACAAAAATTAATCTATGTCTTTAGTCGTTGTCGGATCCATGGCGTTTGATGCCATCGAAACTCCGTTTGGAAAAAGTGATAAAATCATTGGTGGTGCAGGTACATATATTGCCTGGTGTGCTTCCAATTTCACGCCTGTTAAGCAAATTTCAATTGTAGGTGGTGATTTCCCCCAAGAAGAATTAGACCAATTAACTGCTCGCGGAGTGGATTTGTCTGGCGTACAGATCAAAAAAGACGAAAAGACATTTTTCTGGAGCGGTCGTTATCACATGGATATGAATTCACGTGATACATTGGAGACTCAACTCAACGTTCTGGAAAATTTTGAGCCGGTAGTTCCTGATAGTTTTCAAGATTGTGAGTTCCTGATGTTGGGTAACCTGGTACCCGCGGTTCAGCGCAGTGTGATTGAACAATTGAAGACTCGTCCGAAACTGATTGTAATGGATACCATGAATTTCTGGATGGAAATCATGATGGATGAGTTGAAGAAAACCTTGGCGATGGTTGACCTGCTTATGGTAAATGACAGTGAAGCACGTCAGTTAAGTGGTGAGTATTCACTGGTAAAAGCCGCGGCTGCCATCATGAAAATGGGTCCTAAATACCTGATCATTAAGAAGGGCGAACACGGTGCTTTATTATTCCATGAGTCTAAAGTATTCTTTGCACCAGCATTACCATTGGAAGAAGTATTCGATCCAACAGGAGCGGGTGATACTTTTGCCGGTGGTTTTATTGGACATATTGCCCGTACAAAAGATATTTCTTTCGAAAACATGAAGACTGCCATCATCGTAGGTAGTGCCATGGCTTCGTACTGCGTAGAAAAATTCGGTACCCAGCGTCTAAGAGAGATCAGCAAAGAAGACATCGCTAACAGAATTGATGAGTTTGTGCAGTTGGTGAATTTTGATATTGATCTAGTAGGGTAGCGTATGGCTTATGGTTCATAGCGTATGGTTTTTTGCTATTTGCTATGAACTATTAGCTAACAAGCCCTCTGGGCTTTACTAAAAAATCTTTTGGCTCAAAAAACAAACACAAGTATTTTCGCAAAGCAATGATGATCATGAAACATACAAAACGTACCAAGAAACCTCTCTGACCGGGAAGGAGCCTGAACGTTTGTGTATGATAACGAATATACTCAGAGGCCTTCCCTAGCAGGAAGGCCTTTTTGCTGTGAATCATTAAACAACAACCATAAACAAAACAAATAAAAAACATGAAAGTAGCAGTTGTAGGTGCCACAGGACTTGTAGGTACCAAAATGTTGGAAGTGCTGGCAGAGCGTAACTTCCCGGTAACAGAACTCATTCCGGTAGCTTCAGAAAGATCCGTTGGGAAAGAAGTGTTCTTTAAAGGGAAACCTTATAAAGTGGTGAGCATGGATGATGGTATTGCTGCCAAACCTGCGATTGCTATTTTCTCAGCCGGTGGAAGTACTTCACTGGAGTGGGCACCCAAATTTGCCGAAGCCGGCATTCGGGTGATCGATAATTCTTCTGCTTGGAGAATGGATCCTAATAAAAAACTGGTTGTTCCGGAAGTAAATGCGGATGTGCTTGCAAAAGATGATTTCATCATCGCAAATCCTAACTGCTCTACTATCCAGATGGTGGTGGCATTACAGCCTTTGCATCTTCGCTATAAGATCAAGCGGGTAGTGGTTAGCACTTATCAGAGTGTGACCGGTACAGGGAAAAAAGCAGTGGACCAACTGTTCAATGAAAGAAAAGGCGTAGAAGGTGAAATGGCCTATAAATACCCAATCGATTTGAATGTGATTCCTCAAATTGATGTGTTTACGGATAATGGTTACACCAAAGAAGAAATGAAAATGGTGAATGAGACCAAAAAGATCATGAAAGATGATAGCATTCGTGTTACTGCTACTACGGTTCGTATCCCTGTTATTGGCGGGCACAGTGAGAGTGTGAATGTAGAATTTGAAAATGACTTCGCATTGGAGGAGGTTCGTTCAATACTAGAAAAAGCACCCGGAATAATTGTTCAAGACGATCTTGTCAATCAACAATATCCGATGCCATTATGGGCACATGAAAAAGATGAAGTGTTTGTTGGTCGTTTAAGACGAGACGAAACACAACCGAATACATTGAATATGTGGATCGTAAGTGACAATCTTCGCAAGGGAGCTGCTACCAATGCTGTTCAAATAGCTGAATACCTGATGGAGAAAGGATTGGTATAATTTTTTTATTAGCCACAGATTTATCTGCCTTAGGCAGACGAATCTGTGGCTTTATTCTTCTAAAGCTTTATTTAAAAATTCAATCATCGGTTGTAATGTTTCAAAAGCACCCACAATTTCTTTTACCAGATGATCTGAAGTGAGCAACTGATCAGTAACAGGGGCAGTCGCAACCCAGCTTTTCAACTTGATGTATTCAATTGCCGGATTGTCTTTTTCATATCCTTTCGGCTCACGACTCAATACCATCCCTTCTTCTCTTTGTAAGTTTCCGTAAGTAGCTTTGAACTTTTTTTGACTGATGATTTTATTGAACTCCTCCCAATTGTAATCGATCTCCTGTCTTACTTTTTTGATCACATCCGGTTCAGGCATATACAATCCACCACCCATGAAACTGTTCCCTCCTGGCTCTACATGAAAATAGTATCCTGAGAATACAGATTTTTTCCCTCCTCTGCTCAAATACATACCCATATTCGTTTTATAAGGATCTTTATTCTTACTAAAGCGAACATCTCTATTGATCCGAAAAGTACAGTCTTTTGCTTGTAGTGATGCAATAAACGGATCTTTTTTTCCTAATGCTTGAATGACAGAATTGCTTAATATAGAAAAATCAGCTTTAGCTGCTTCATATTTTTTTCTATTGGTATAAAACCATTCTTTGGTATTGTTCTTTTTGAGCTCTTTTAAAAAACTCAATGTTGTTTTTTGTAGCATAAACGATTTATTGTGCAGCCACTAATTCTAAAAACTCAGCTTCGCTGATGATTTTAATACTGTTGATCTTTTTTGCTTTTTCCAATTTACTGCCTGCATCTTCTCCAACAACCAAGTAGTTCAGTTTGTTGCTTACACCACTCAAAATTTGTCCGCCATGTGCTTCTGCCATGGCTTCAGCTTCACTTCTTTTTAATTGGTTAAGCGTACCGGTAAATAGAAATGTTTGTCCTTGTAAACTACCGCTTCCTCCGGTTTCTTTTTTTGTATTCTTCAGTTGTAAGCCTAATAATTCTAGCTGCTGCAGCATTTGAATATTCTGTTCATTACTAAAGAACTGGAAAATACTTTTGGCTACTTTGATACCTACATCCTCCAATTGTTGCAATTCCTCTTCTGTTTTTCTCTGATAATCTAGTAAATGCTCTACTGCGTTAGCAAGTGTTTTTGCTGTGGTTTCTCCTACAAAACGAATGCCGAGTCCGTATATCAATCGGTACAAAGGTTGTTGTTTAGACGCTTCAATAGCGGTGCGTAAATTATCCAGACTCTTTTTACCAAACCCCTCCAACTGACCAATCTTCTCAAAATCAAGTGTATAAATACCCGGAATATCTTTTAATAATCCCAATTCATAAAATTTGCGGACGTTGGCTTCGCCGAAGCTTTTTATATCCATAGCGTCTTTACTCACAAAATGAATGATTCTTTCTACTACCTGTGCTTCACATTCTATATTGATACATCTCCAAACAGCTTCTGCTTCTTCTTTGAATAAGATAGAATGACAAACCGGACAGTTTTTCGGAAATAAAATATTTTCTTCATTCCCTGTGCGCAGCTCAGGCATCGACTTAACAATCTGTGGTATTACATCACCTGCTCTTTCTATTAAAACAGTATCGCCGATCTTTAAATCTTTTTCTTTGATGTATTCTTCATTATGAACTGAAATACTGCTAACCGTTACGCCCCCGAGATATACCGGATCTAATTTAGCAACCGGAGTTACGGCACCTGTTCTCCCAACTTGAAATTCAATACTTCTGAGTTGGGTAGTGGCTTGCCTGGCTTTAAACTTAAAAGCAATAGCCCATCTGGGATGATGAGAAGTCATGCCCATTTTTTCTTGTAGCTGCAAGTCATTCACTTTTACTACCATTCCATCAATTTCATAGGGCAGGTCATCGCGACCTTCTTCAAAAGCCAAACAGTAATCGATCACACCTTGAATGCCCTTGACTACTTTTTTCTCCTTTTCCGGTGAACGAAATCCAAGTTGCCATAATAAGGAAAGATTACCTCCATGGGTATCAAGTAATGAGGAATGCACTGCTGCGTTATTGGTTTCCTTGGTATAAAAACTAATGTGGTATAAGAAAGCATCCAGTCCACGCTCTGCTACATCTTTCGGATCCTTCATACGCAAAGTTCCGGAAGCAGCATTTCTTGGATTGGCTAGGGGGGGAAGATTTCTGCTGGTTTGTAATTGATTGTATTGGTCAAAAGATGATTTACTCATGATCACTTCTCCTCTGATCTCCACTTGCTGAATGCCAAAGGAAGAAAAGGTTGCAGAGAGGGGAATGGATCTGATTTGTTTGATATTGTTGGTGATCTCTTCCCCTTCTACACCATCACCGCGCGTAGCGGCTCTTACCAACTGATCATGTTCATAAATAAGAGAAATACTGGCGCCATCAAACTTGGGTTCGATACAATATTCAATTTCATCCAATCCCGTTAGTTCCCTTGCTTTGCGATCAAAATCTCTTAGATCATCTGCATTATAACTATTATCTAAACTCAACATTGGAACCAAATGACTAACGGTTGTAAACTGACTATTCAAACTGCTCCCCACTCTTTGTGTTGGAGAGTCTGAAGTAATGAGTGAAGGGTTTTTTTCCTCAGATCGTTGAAGTAGTTTATATAACTGATCGTATTCATAATCTGAGATCAATGGCTCATTTAAAACATAATATCTGTACTCATGAAACCGTAAGATCTTTCTGAGTTGTTGGCATTCTTCAGCAGTATTCATGAAAGTTTCCTGGGTTATTTTTGATAACCAATCACTGGTTGCAGACTGTAACTGCTGGGTAAGTCCGGTCGAATACATAAGTATAATTTACGCGATAAAGTTAGTGGCTAATTGTTTTAGTGAAAACATCTAAAAGCAAGATACAGGCTATGGTTAATCTTTGTATCTTGCCGCACCCTGAGACTGCAAGATTGCTTAAAACGGATACCCCCGATGAAGAAACATTCCGGAAAAAACACCCATGAGCCTCACCAGGTGAAAGATGCTGTAAAACTGGTACAATCATACCCTTCCGCTGCCATTACAGTTGACTGTGTCATTTTTGGTTTTGAAGAAAACAAGTTGAAAGTATTATTGATCAAAAGTGATTTGGAAGTATATAAAGAGCAGTATTCTTTATTGGGAGATATCGTTCAGGAAAACGAAGACTTGGATGATGCAGCATATCGTATATTAAAACAAAGAACGGGGATGAATGATGTGTTTCTGGAACAGGTAAAAGTGTTCGGTAATCCGGATAGACATCCCGGAGGACGAGTGATCACGATCGCTTATTGTTCATTGTTGAATATTAATCATCATGAGTTAAAAATCCATGATAATGATTTAGATTGGTACAGTGTGAATGGCATTAAAACAATGGCTTTCGATCACATAGATATTGTGGATGTTTGTCACAAATGGTTACAAAAAAGAATTCAGGAACATCCGCTTGGGTTTAATCTTTTACCGGAGAAATTTTCTTTACGTGAACTGCAAAATTTATATGAAGCGATTCTAGGGGTAAGTTTGGATAGAAGAAATTTTAGAAAAAAATTCGCTTCCATGGATTTACTGATCGATATCAATGAAATGGAGCAGGATGTGCCACATCGACCCGGTAAACTCTATAAGTTCAATTTTGAGAAATATGCTAAGAATAAACGCAAATGGGTAGGTATAGATTTTTAAAGAATCTCTATTTTAATTCTTTTATCTTATTCACTATCATCTCTAGTTATATAAGTAATCCTTCATAGATATACTTGTTCAGGTTTGGATCATTTCAAGTACTTTTACTTGCTAACGGCACAGCTATGTTATATTCAATGACCGGTTATGGAAGAGCAGAACAAACATTGGCAGATAAAACCTATCTGGTAGAAGTTCGCTCTCTCAATGGCAAACAATTTGACCTTCGCTTGACCATTCCTTCTTTGCTCAAACCCTTTGAGTTTGAGATCAGAAATATTTTGAATGAAGGACTGCAACGTGGTAGTGTAGAGTGCAGTATTACCATCAAACAAAACGGGGCTAGTAAGCCGGTAAGTATCAATAAGGAATTGGCAAAAGCCTATTATCAACCGGTGGCTGAATTGGCGGATGAGTTACAATTGCAAAAAGGCGATATCCTGAGCACCATTCTAAAACTTCCTGATGTGATTACTCCTTCTACAGAAATGATCACAGATGATGAATGGAAATCATTCGAAAAAGTGTTGAAAGAAGCCATTGCGCAACTCAATGACCATCGCAAAGACGAAGGAAGATCATTGGAAGCGGATCTCAATCAGCGACTCGCTAATATTGAAACACATCAGGCTACTATTACCACATTAGAACCTTTAAGAAGAGGAAAAATCAAAGAAGGTATCATTAAAGTGTTGGAAGAAAATGTAGGTAAGGAGAATTATGATCCCAATAGAATGGAACAGGAGTTGATCTACTATATTGAAAAGATCGATATCAGTGAAGAACAGGTAAGACTGAAAAATCATTGTGATTATTTCCGTTTAATTTTAGCGGAGAAAGAAACAAGCAAAGGCAAAAAATTATCTTTTATACTTCAGGAATTCGGTAGAGAAATTAATACCATGGGTTCCAAAGCATATGATTCACAGATTCAACAATGTGTGATACTCATGAAAGATGAATTGGAAAAAGCCAAAGAGCAAATCCTGAATGTTTTATAATATTCTTGAATAGGTGAAAGTTTTCTTGTTATTAATTTAGCATTGTGAAAAATAGTATTTACATAGCCAGTGTTTGTGCCCTGCTATTATTTGCATGTGGTAAAGTCAATTTTTTCGAAAGAACTGAAAGATTCCCTCAACAAGAGTGGTCTGCTGAAGTAGAACCAACCGCCTCTTTTGATATACAAGATACTTCCTCATTGTACCATATTTATGTGGTATTGAGACATACAGATGCTTATCGTTATAACAATATCTGGATCAATGTTATTACCCAATCACCCAATGACTCAGCTAAAACTCAATTGCTAAATATTGCCTTAGCAGACAATACCAAAGGATGGTTGGGAAGTGGTATGGATGATATTTACGATAGAAGAGCCCGCATTACCCGTGAACCTATTGCACTCAAAAAAGGTTTATATACTTTCAAGTTGAAACAAGCAATGCGTGAAGACCCGCTTGCGTATGTAATGAGTGCTGGTATAAGGGTAGAAAAAATACAACCATGAGTCTCAGCAAGACCAAAGGATTAACAGTTGTAATTGTTGTTTACTGGGTATTACTCAGTTATATGGTGGCAGCATTGATCTGGTGGTTTATTGCGTTAGAGCGACAAAATACCAGTATTACTCAAATTCGATTGGCTGAGCTTACAAAAGATGATCCTGCTTATATTGAAAAAGTAGCTGTGATAGAAGATGCTAAGAAGAGAAAAACGGCTCAATATATTGGTGAAGGTGTTACTTTTTTAGCATTGATTTTAGTAGGTGCCGTATTTGTTTTCAGAGCCACCCGTCGTCAATTAAGACTGTCTCAGCAACAGCAAAACTTCATGATGGCAGTTACTCATGAATTAAAAACACCTATTGCCATTACGAGGTTAAATCTTGAAACCCTCCAGAAACGAAAGCTCGAAGAAGAGAAGCAACAAAAGTTGATCAGCAATACCTTACAGGAAGCCAATCGGCTGAATATACTTTGTAATAATATTTTACTGGCAGCACAGTTAGATGCCGGTGCTTATGCTTCCAATAAAGAAGAAATCAATTTTTCAGATTTGGTAGAAGGCTGTATCGATGATTTTATAACACGTTTTCCAAAAAGGGAAGTAAGAGAGCTGATTACAGAAGGCTTGTACATTCAAGGTGAAACCCTATTGCTGCAGATGTTGGTCAATAACTTGCTTGAAAATGCCATGAAATACTCCCCCAAAGAATCTCCGATTCAAATATCACTGCATGCAGAGAAAAATGAATTGATACTAAGTATTTCAGATCAGGGAGTAGGTATACCCGACGAAGAAAAAAAGAAAGTATTTGATAAGTTCTATCGCGTAGGTAATGAAAACACGCGTACTACCAAAGGAACGGGTTTGGGTCTTTATTTATGCAGCCGAATCGTTAAAAGTCATAATGGCTACATTTCTGTGACAGATAATCAGCCACAGGGAAGTAATTTTGTGGTAACCTTACAACAGGCATAATGGCATCAAAAGCAAATATATTACTGGTAGAAGACGAAGAGAATCTTCATGAAACCCTCAAGTTAAACTTAGAGATGGAAGGTTATGAAGTGAGTTCTGCATTCAATGGAACCGAAGCATTGAAAAAAATTGCCAATGAATACTTCGATCTGATCATTATGGATATCATGTTGCCGGAAGTAGATGGTATTGCGGTTACAGAAAGTGTTCGTGTTAATAACAATGAAGTGCCCATTTTAATGCTCAGTGCAAAAAATGCAGGTAGTGATCGTGTGTTAGGGTTAAAAAAAGGAGCAGACGATTATCTCACCAAGCCCTTTAACCTAGAGGAATTGTTATTAAGGGTAGAAAAGCTCATTAACAAGAATAAAAAACTACAAGAAAAAGAAACCGTAGGCGATACCTATGAATTCGGTAATAACAAAGTAGACTTTAAGGCACAAGACGCCATTACCTGGAATGGACAACATATTGAGCTGAGTAAAAAAGAAGCCATGCTTCTAAAATTACTCATTGAGAATAAAGGAGAGGTTGTAACACGAGAAAAAATTCTACAAGTGGTTTGGGGTTATAATGTGTATCCCACTACCCGTACCATCGATAATTTCATCCTTAGTTTCCGTAAGTATTTTGAAGAAGACAGCAGAAACCCGCGCTATTTTCACTCAGTTAGAGGAGTAGGGTACAAATACATGGATTAGTTAATCTCTTAGAGGTTATCAAAATTCCTAATCTGATTTTGAGCCATGAGCTGCAAGCCTCGAGTTTTGCTGAAGCTTTCTAGTCCAAATTATTGCTAATAAAATGTGTATTGGCTCGTAGCTCACAGCCCGTGACTCATAGCTGATAATAGAAGTATATTCTAAACACACTTAAGCTTATCTTTTGTTCTTTCTACACAATTTTTGGTGTGACTGAGCGTTATCTCTCTGAAAAAATAACGCATGTCCCTAGATACGATTATAGATTTTTTAGAGCCGGTGAATATTGCAGAGCTTTCCAATGATGAGGGCTATAAAGACACGCAAATGGGTAAGCATATCGCTGTATATGATGATGGATTTCCCGATATTGATCATGCAGATCTGGTAATCGTAGGATGTGGCGAAATGCGAGGAGCAGGTATTCAGTTCACACATACAGATAGTCCGAATGCCATCCGAAGTGAATTCTATCGTCTCTATCATTGGCATACGGAAGTAAACGTTGCAGACTTGGGTAATGTGAAATGTGGTGCAACACTGCAAGACAGTTATGCAGCACTTCGTATGGTGTTGCAGGAATTATTGTCGCTTGGAAAGAAAGTACTGATTTTAGGTGGCTCACACGATATTACCACTGCTCAATACCAAGCACAAACCGGAGAAGGAAAAATCATTGATGCGGCTTGTGTAGATGCCAGGATTGATATGGATATGGAGAGCATGACTCCTGCAGATAATTTTCTGGTAGACTTATTCACAGGTATGCCCAATTATTTAAGGCATTATAACCATATTGGTTTCCAAAGTTATTTCATGCATCCACAAATGCTGGAAACCATTGATAAACTTCGCTTTGACTGTTATCGTGTAGGAAAAGTGAGAGAAGACATTTCAGAGATGGAACCTGCTATCAGAAATAGTGATCTTTTTAGTTTCGATATTGCAGCCATTCAACATGCACACGCACCTGCTAACCATGTTACTCCCAATGGTTTTAATGGAGAAGAAGCCTGTACATTGATGCAATATGCAGGGATGAGTCATACTTGCAGGACCATTGGTATTTATGGATATATACCTGCACAGGATGTTCATCAAATGACGGCCAAACAAATTTCACATCTGATCTGGTATGCAATGGATGGTATTCAAAGAGGAAAGCAAGAAGCATCTATGGAAGACAGAAATGCTTTCAATGAGTTTACCTTGGCTTTTGCAGAAGTAGAAACTGTATTTCTGCAAAGTAAAAAAACAGGTCGCTGGTGGATGCAATTACATGATGGTAAATATATTGCCTGTAGTTATAGAGATTATCTTACAGCCTCCAATAATGATATTCCTGAAAGATGGATGCGCGCTGCTGAAAGAATCTAGGGGCTTTGACGAAGAGTCAGTACATTAGTCATCATAAAATCATTTTTGTATGATGCCATTTAGGGTTCGCTTTTTGCTACTTTCCATCATTTCACTTACAGCATGTTCAGTGCAGCGAACCATCCAAAAACAAGCTGATCATGCTATCTTTAAAGAAGCTGATCTTAAATCAGCCCATATTGGTATCAGTATTTTCGATCCCAAAAAAAAATCAATACCTCTATAATTACCAAGCGGATAAGCTCTTCCTGCCAGCGAGCAATACCAAACTTTTTACTTGTTATGCTGCTATGAAATATTTGGGAGACAGTATCAAAGGGTTACGTTATTATGTTGATCCATCTTCTGGTGTTATATGGGTAAGACCTACAGGTGATCCTACACTGTTGCATCCTGATTTTGTAAGACAACCTGTAATGGAATTTCTTCGCTCAGATACCAGCCGTGTTTATGCAAGCGTTGATCTTCCTTTTCAAACTACACAATGGGGTAGCGGATGGTCATGGAATGATTATCAACAAAATTATATGGCTGAACGAAGTACATTTCCTGTTTATGGGAATTTGATATGGATTCGTTACAAGGATAGTAGTATGCAGTGGTATCCCTCTACTATAAAAGCAGCGGATGGAAGTAAAACAGATTATACAGAAAATTTGAATCGCCGTTCAAATATGTACAGCTTTCGAAGAGCACAGCATGTCAATACATTAGTATACACTTCCAGTACATCTCCTTTTAAACAACAGCAAATTCCTTTTATAACCAGTGATACTTTTTCAGCCAAAGTGCTACAATCGGAAATCAAAGGGTTAAAGTGGACGAATAATTCTGCATCACAATTCAAAACCATGCCTGCTCCATCAAAGGAAGCGATACGCATTCTGTATTCACAACCCACAGATTCTGTGCTCCGACCTATGATGCACCAAAGTGATAACTTTTTTGCAGAACAATGCTTATTGATGGTAAGTGATGAGTTATTAAGTGTGATGAATGATCGCAAAGTGATCGACACTTTATTAAGAATGAATTTTTCAGAACTCGCTCAAAAGCCTAACTGGGTGGATGGGAGCGGACTGAGTAGGTATAATTTATTTACACCTCTGCATTTTATAAGTCTGTTACAAAAAATGAAAGCTGAATTTGATTGGAATAGGATTACAACCATCTTACCAACAGGTGGTACAGGTACGCTGAATAATTTTTATAAACCCCTTCAGCATAAAATTTTTGCCAAAACGGGAACTTTAAGTGGACAAGTAGCATTAAGCGGTTACCTGATTACCCGAAAAAATCGTACACTGATCTTTTCCGTATTGGTCAATAACCACCAAACATCTGCCGTATCTGTAAGAAGAGCGGTGGAAGCATTTTTAATGAATGTGAATAGGATATTTTGATGTGTAATGTTTCTCTTATCGCATCGATATACTGTTAAATGCTTTATTTTCACATATGTCATTTTCCAACTTACCCATAACAGATACTTCTTTACCGCAGGTACAGTCTGTTCCTTTTAAAAGTATACATGCAGACTATCTGAAAGTGCTACGCATCACATGGTTAATTACGTTTGGAATTATTTTAACAGCTCTGATTGTACTTTTTGTATTCGTGACAAAGTTGCAGACTACATGGCTTATATCAATAGGGGGTGGTTTGTATTTGATTGTAACTACTATTACAGTTGTATCCGGGACGCGTTCTTTTAAAAGAAAGAAGTATGCAGTACGTGAAAGAGATATTTTATATAGTACAGGTTGGCTTTTTCAAAATACACATATGGTTCCTTTCAATCGAATGCAACATTGTGTGGTGAACTCGGGTCCGATTGAAAGAAAATTCGGATTGGCATCCGTTAGTTTGTATACAGCTGCATCAGAGGGGAAAGATATTACCATACATGGCTTACTTCAAGGAGAAGCTGAACAGCTCAAGGACTTGATCATGCAACAAATTCAACCGCTGCAGTTACATGAAAACATTTGATCAGCCACAACGACAATCAGCATTTGCAGTATTCATGATGTTCTTTCACATTTTTCGTGTGGTGATAGGACAGGTATGGCCTGTTGCAATCGGTTTATTTTTTGGAAAGAAAGAAAATATTGGAATGAAGTTCCTGATCCTTGGAGGGGGACTGGTACTGTTTATTTTGATCAAAACATTGTTGGATTACTGGTTCATGAAATTCAGTATTCAGCAAGGACAATTGCTGGTACGAAAAGGTTTGTTCACTAAAAAGACAGTGACTATTCCATTAGAAAGAATACAAGCGGTACATCTAGAACAGAGCTTATTACATACGCTGACAAAAACATACAAAGTGTTGATTGATACAGCCGGAACCGATGAAGAGGAATTGAAAATTTATGCGATTGCGGCTGAAGATGCTACTGCTTTACGGCATATACTGCTTAATGCCATGCAGCCAAGAGGGGATGCTCAACAAGCCATCACCGCCACAACCGGTAGTAATTATGAAACCGTCAGTAAGTTGAATATCGGTGGACTACTCAAGTTAAGTCTATCTGCCAACCACTTGGAAACAATGGGTATTATTGCCGCTTTTGTAATCGGTAAATATGAAGACATCAAACCCCTCATTCATAAAATCCCATTATTAAAAGAGTTAGAATCTTATAGTGATACGGTTCAGTTTACATGGACAGTTATTGCGAGTTTAGTGATTATAAGTCTGTTGATCACCATATTGATCTCTATTGTTAGGACTTTCCTTCGGTTTTATGATTACACAGTGAGAAAAGATGGAAAAGGGTTTCATATACGGTGGGGGTTGTTGCAGATTAAACAGAAAATGATTCCTTTTAATAAAATTCAAATGGTTAGCTGGAGAAGTAATTTTATTAGAAGATTAATTGGAATGGGGTTGCTCCATCTTAAAATTGCAGGCCAGGATAAGGAAAAAATAAAGTTGAGATTGGAATTACCAATCACTTCTCCTGAACAGGTTACCGCCATTATTCAAACCTATCAATCATCATTACCGGCACAAGATGAAAGTGAAGGGTATCAAATACATCGTAGTTATATTTTTCAAAGAGCTTTTTTCATCACACTTCCTTTTTTATTGGTGCTTACAACAGGAGCGTACTTTGTATGGAAGTGGAATGCGTTGTTGATTTTATTATGGTGGCCTCTCAGTATGCTAAAAAACTGGTGGTATTGGAATAATTTTCGTTTTTGGATTGCTGATACCGGTGTTCAACGATACGCCAGCACTTTTGGAAAAAATGAAATGTTATTGAACTGGAATAATATTCAATACGTACAACTCAGACAATCACTCTTCCAAAAAAAGAAAGGATTGGCTACTTTATTTCTTCATACAGCAGGCGGTAGGTTTGAATTGCCTTTTATTCGGTATGAGCAGGGATTACAAATTAGTAATTATGCCTTGTATAAGACAGCGTCTACACAGCAAAATTGGATGTAGTTACTTGCCAAACATACGGTCTAAATAATCTTCTTTGAATTCAAGATAAGTAGGAGAGCCGGTAGGTGTTACTTTCGGGCTAGTGCAAGCAAACAATTCTTCCACCAACACCAGCATTTCTTTTTGCGAAAGTGTTTGTCCGGTCTTGATGGCTTGTTGACGAGCCATACAGCGAATCAGTTTTTCACGTTTGCTGAATTTGATATCCGAACTAAAATGTTTGAATTGTTCAATTAATAATTCAATGGCATGTTTCTCATTGCCGGGAAGTATATCAGCCGGTATGCCTTGAATTACAAAACTATTTTGTCCAAAAGGCTCCACCTGATAGCCAATGCTGGTAAGATCCGGCAATAAGTCTTGTAATAATGCCGCATCAGCAGCAGCCAGTTCCAAAGTGGCTGGGAAGAGGCTTTTCTGTGTGGCCATTTGTTGTCCATGAGCGGCTACACTGTATTTATCATATAATATTCTTTCATGTGCTAATTGCTGATGAACCAATATAAAACCACTATTGGTGGATGCGATGATATAGGTTTGATGTAGTTGAAGCAAAGGCGTATCCGGTAAAACATGTATGCCGGGCATCTTGGGTGTGATGCTTTGTAAAAGAGAACCGGAAAAATGATCTGCCTTTTTTTCTTTAGAGCCGGTTCCAGGACTCTCGAAAAAACTTTTCCAATGTTTCAACTCACCGGATGTCTTCTCCCGCTCAATAAAATGTGCCTGATTTTTTTGTGTGAAAGTCTGGTATAGGTTAGAAGAGGTAACTGCCTGTTTCTTATCGTCTGTAAAAGGTTTGTTGACTGCCTCCAGTCCCTGAATATCTGGGTTGAGTGTAAAATCAAGTGAAGGTGCAATGCTGAATTGTGCCAAAGCATGTTTTACAGCAGCTTGAACAAATGCATAGATGATTTTCTCATCTTCAAACTTGATCTCTTGTTTGGTAGGGTGAACATTGATATCTACTTGTGAAGGATCCAGATCAATGAAGAGAACATAGCCGGGGAAACTGTCTTTAGGAATCATTTCATCAAAAGCCGTATTCACTGCATGATTGAGATAAGCGCTTTTGATGAATCTGTTATTCACAAAAAAATACTGATCACCTCTTGTTTTACGGGCTGTTTCTGGTTTACCTACAAAACCATAAATATTCATGTAATCGGTTTTCTCTCCAACGCTAACAAGTTTGGCATTGTAAGTATTACCGAGTATTTGTACAATTCTTTGTTTAAGTGTTCCGGGTTCTAAATGAAATACTTCTTGTCCATTACTCGTGAGGGAAAAGAAGATCTCAGGAAAAGCCATGGCTACACGAATGAATTCATCCATGATATGGCGAAGTTCTGCTGCATTGCTCTTGAGAAAGTTTCTGCGGGCAGGAACATTGAAGAACAGGTTTTTCATGCTGATACTGGTACCAAGTGGACAAGCACATACTTCCTGTTTAATGACTTTGCTGTTTTCAATTTCAATATATGTGCCCAGTTCATCTTCTACACGTTTTGTTTTCATTTCCACTTGGGCTACGGCGGCTATTGAAGCTAGTGCTTCACCCCGAAACCCCATGGTTCTGATACGAAACAGGTCTTCAATTTGTCGGATTTTACTGGTGGCATGGCGTTCAAATGACATGCGGGCATCGGTATCACTCATCCCCTTGCCATTATCAATTACCTGAATCAATGCTTTACCGGCATCTGATACCAATAATCGGATATCAGTAGCACCGGCATCCACCGCATTTTCTAATAGTTCTTTGACAGCACTGGCTGGTCGTTGAATGACCTCACCGGCTGCAATCTGGTTGGCAATGTTATCGGGTAATAATTGAATGATATCGCTCACAAAAAAATCTCCTTGAATTCAGCCTGCAAAAATACGGCAAATGCCCGTGGCTTCGCAGTTTTGAAAACTTTTAAAACTTTCCAAACGTTTTGCTGGTACTTTTGCGCTGTAAAATTCAAGATTATGACATTAAGTGCGGATATCAAAAAACTAGAGCGTCGCTTTGTGCCCAAAGACTTTGTGGTGACCACCTGGGAATCTTTGGAGCCTTTTTTCAAGGATCTGGCAGAGCGCCCGATTGACAACAAAGCTGCATTGGAGCAGTGGATGAGGGATATGAGTGAAGTTGAAGCTGTTGTGAGTGAAGATGCCTGTTGGCGACAGATCAAAATGACTTGCGATACAACCGACCCCAAGCTGGAAGAAGCATTTACTTATTTCTGCATGGAAATTCAACCCAAGTTACAGCCCTATGCCGATCAACTCAATAAGAAACTGATCAATTCGCCTTTTATCAAGGAATTGGATCAGCAGAAATATTTTACCTATCTCCGTGGCGTTAAGAAAAGCATCGACCTATTCCGGGAAGCGAATATCCCATTGCAGGCAGAATTAAGTGTCATGCAACAACAGTATGGCGCTATCGCCGGTAAAATGACGGTAGAAGTGAATGGAGAGGAATATACTTTACAACAAGCTGCTAAATTTTTGGAAAGCCATGATCGTGAATTGCGTGAACAAGTGTATCGTAAAATTCAAGAACGGAGGCTGCAGGATAAAGATGCAATGCATGATTTGTATACGCAACTCATCACAAAGAGACATCAGGTAGCACAAAATGCAGGTTACGCTAATTATCGTGATTACAAGTTTGTAGAACTCGGTCGTTTCGATTATACCAAAGAAGATTGCTTTCAATTTCATGAAGCCGTGAAATTGCATGTGCTGCCACTAATTGAAAAAATTTATCTGAAGAAAAAGGAAAAATTGGGATTGGATGTCCTTCGTCCATGGGATACAGAAGCAGAACCCGAAGGTGTTCAACCTTTGAAACCTTTTAGCAACGGACAAGACCTCTATGAAAAATCTGTGGCTTGTTTTGAACAATTGAATCCTTTTTTTGCTAACTGTTTGCGCAAGATGAATGAACTCGGGCATTTTGATCTGGAAAGCAGAAAGGGAAAAGCGCCGGGAGGATATAATTGTCCACTTACAGAAAGTGGGGCACCTTTTATTTTTATGAATGCAGCCGGACAAATGAGTGATGTCACCACCATGGTACATGAAGGTGGACATGCCATTCATTCTTTTTTGGCGCATGAATTGGAGCTGAGTGCTTTCAAAGAGTACCCAATGGAGATTGCCGAAGTAGCCAGTATGGCGATGGAATTATTCAGTATGAATCATTGGCAGGCATTTTTTGATAGCGAAGAAGACCTGAAGAGAGCGAAAGAACATCAGTTGGAAAGAACGATTACGATTTTCCCATGGATTGCAATTATTGATAAGTTCCAGCATTGGGTATATGAACATCCCACACATGCGGTTGCCGAAAGAACTGCAAAATGGATGGAGATATTACAAGAGTTTTCAACAAATAGTATTGATTATACGGGATTAGATATGTATCGTGAGATGGGCTGGCAGCGTCAGTTGCATTTGTTTGAAGTACCTTTTTATTATATCGAATATGGTATTGCGCAATTGGGGGCAATCGGATTATGGATGCAGTATCAGGAAAATCCGCAACAAGCTTTAGATCATTATATCAAAGCCCTTTCATTAGGCGGAACTCGTACACTGCCTGAACTCTATGCAGCTGCTGGGTTAAAGTTTGATCTTTCACCTGCACATATTAAGACTTTGATGGAGTTTACGGCGAAAGAGATGGAGAAGCTTGTTTAATAATTATTATAAATTTTACAGCAATCGGTTGCCAAATCGGCAGCCGATTTTTATTGCTATTCACGATTTAATTCATTAACGATGTGACTCTTAGTATCCATCTTCTCATGAAGTATGCGAACGATGAATAGCGTATTTTCTTTATCTAAATAATAAAAAATGATGTGTCGATTTACTTTGTACCCTTTAATCAATACATCTAACTGTAAATACTTTTTTCCCAATGAGGGATTGATCGATACAGCCTCGAATGCTTGTATGATCTCATTATAATATCAATCTGCTTGTTTTTCAGACCAGACTTTCAGACTGTAGTTCCATATATCTGAAAGATCATCCAGTGCTTTTTTGCAATAATACAATTAGCCACCTGTCTTTACTGACTGTAAAGATTTCAGGTGTTTTTTCGGATCAAAGTTTTTGACTGCCCCGCTTTTTATACCTTCTTCTAATGCTTTTTTTAAAGCTGTCACTTTTGTTTCTTCTTCTTCCAATAACCGTAAGCCAGCACGAATAACTTCACTTGCATTTTTATACCTTCCTTCTTCGACTTTTGCGTCTACAAATTTTTCAAAATAATCTCCAAGAGATACAGATGTATTCCTACCCATAAAACCTATTTCGGATAAAGTTACCAAATTTTGGTAACTTTTTAAATTGCTTCTAATTAGCTTCATTTGTTGAGTTTGGGGAGAATGATAGTATTTTTTTGAATCATCAAATCTACATTCAACCTATCCGTACCAAGCGTAGTTTAAAAAATCAGGTATTTATACTAAGTAGTAATAATAGCAAAAGGTATCCGTTTATGATACCTTTTGCTACTAATAAGTTTATTTAATTAGCTTTCAGCTCAACTCTTTTTTGCTCCTCACCCATAGCTTACTACTCGCCTTTTTTGCCTAATAAGTAAGTGGGAATCGGATGTTCTTTGAGGAATATAATGAGTTCCTCATGTTTTTTAATCATTTCATCCGAGTAAATAGGATCAGGTATGTTGGCACTGACTACACCCTTTGGTTCGTAGTCTTTTTCTATATCTTTTAGTTGTATCATTGGATTTATTTTATTTGAAATTACCATTTCTTTTTTGAACATAAAATGCTTGATAGTTTCTTTTAGGTGAAAAAACTTCCCACTGGTTATTAATAAAGCCATAAATCTTTAGATAAGCTTGTATTACTGAAATATTCTTATTGATACCTATTTGATACAATCTTGTCCTAGACGGAGTGCTTCCCTTTGCAAACACCATACTATTCGGATAACAATGAATAAAATCCAAAACTGTACATGCAACGGTATTTAATACTTTATCTCTGTCACCATTATTTGAAATATTAATTACGTTCAGTTTGTTAGTGATTGGATCCCAATCACCAAATTCTAAACTGAAATAATTTTCTTGAATATTTCCAATCTTGCGAAAAAGAACCAGTTTGTGAATATTTCTATGATGGCTGCTACTGATAAAGCTGAACCGAGTTCTATTTCGATTCGTTTCATAGTCATAACATTCATACACCATTTTGCAAATTTATTATCAACTCCTCCGTACCAAGCGTAGTTTAAAAAATCAGGTATTTATACGAAGTAGTAATAACGGCTACAAAAAAAGGTATCACGTGAATGATACCTTTTAAATACATTTTTTGCCATTAATTAAGCATCCGGCTTAGGCTTCTGCTCTCCACCTTGATTTCCCTGTGGTCTTGGACCTTGCCTCCTTCCTTGATTCCCTTGTGGTCTTGGACCTTGCCCCCCCCTTCCTTGATTCCCTTGTGGTCTTGAACCTTGTGGCTTATTGTCTTGCTGTGGTCTTGGACCTTGTCCTCTCGCTCCTTGCTGCTGCGGTCCATTTCTTCTATCACCACGCTGCTGATCTTTTCTACGTTTATCATTGCGCTCCAGACTGCGTAAACTAATTTGTCCAACTACATCTACAAAAGCAGGTTCTACTTCTTTAGGTTTACTGCTGGTGACTTCTACCGGCTGTAGTTCTTCTACTTTTTGTCCTTGCTGATTCAGGCGTTTGATTTCCTTCACACGCTGAATGGTGAGTGGGTAGTGTTTGGTATTGTTGGGTAATACATACCACATCAAATTTTTGAAAATATCTTTCTTGATGAGATATGCAGGACCCATCGCTGTATCCAATTGATCGGCATAATCGGGAAAATGTTGCAACGCATCCAAATAAGTATCCAACTCATAATTCAAACAACATTTCAAACGGCCACACTGTCCGCTGAGTTTGGTTTGATTGATGGATAAATTCTGGTAACGTGCAGCGGTTGTATTTACACTTTTAAAATCATGCAACCAAGTACTGCAACACAGTTCACGGCCACAGCTTCCAATACCACCTACTTTCGCCGCTTCCTGACGGATACCAATCTGACGCATTTCTACTTTTACCTTGAAATCATTCGCATATTGCTTGATGAGTTCACGGAAATCAACACGATCATCGGCTGTATAAAAGAAAGTAGCTTTTTTGCCATCGGCCTGTACTTCTACTTCACTTAGTTTCATTTCCAGATTCAGGGTACGTGCCATCGCCCTGCTTCTTGCCAGCATTTCTTTCTCTCTGGATTTACTGATCTGAAAACTTTCAATATCTCTTTCGGTACTTCTGCGGAGAATTTTTTTCATTTCAGGGTTGAACTCATCCACCCCTTTTTTCTTCATTTGAATACGAACCAGTTCTCCTGTCAAACTCACTTCGCCCACATCAAATCCACTTACGCCTTCTACGGTTACATAATCACCTTTCTCAAAAAATTGTAGTGTTGTATTGCGGAAGAATTCTTTGCGACTGCCTTGTTTGAAACTTACTTCTACTACTTTACATGAACTTTCAGGGTCGCTGAAAGGAAGGTTCATCAGCCAATCGTGTACATTCAAACGATTACAGCCACCTGTGCTGCAACCGCCGTTGCTTTTACATCCGTTCGGTTTACCCGTTCCACATGATCCACATCCCATATTAAAATCATTAATCAGGTTAATAACTGAATAGGGGAAATTTTATTGTGCGTAGACTGTAGTACTGCTATGTGGCTGCGGTTCTGTCACTCACTTCAACATTCTGTACACTGGTAATCAGTGATTTACGATGATAGGATGGTCAAATAACCGTTCATATTTTCAGTGGTATGATGGATCAGCACTTAGCAAATAATACAAAACACAATTCCCCCGCTCTATTTCTCCAAACCCATGTTTGGAGCTATCCGTTCAAAATTAGGGTTTTGTTCTGAATGATGTGATAGAGTTTCAGGGTTAAAGCCTGAAACAGCATTTTGGCATTGGCATTTCGCTCAATATAATAGGAAGCCCGATCCAGTTCCTCTATAATGGCTTGTTGCTGACTTACAGCGGCTATTTTATTCAATCTGTTCGCAAAATCGCGTTCCTGATCACCGGCTGCCACCTGTTCAGACCCCATTACCCGTATCCGGATACTCATTTCCAGCAAGTGATTGAAATAGCGCAGAAACTGCTTTTGTTTCTCCCGTCCCAATTCACTGATCTCTGCCGTAAACTTAATCTGGGCTAATGGACCACCCTTTAAAGTAGCATTGAGCCAATCGCGCAGTAAACTTTGCCAGTCTTCTTCAGCATGTTGTAATAACTGCAGCGCCTCCCTATAATTCCCCTCAGCTATGGCGGCAATTTGTTTAGCAGTATCCGGATTGGCTTTTGCCCTTTCGATGAGCGCCCGTTCAATTTCAGCATCTTCCGGCATGGGAATTTTTACCAGCTGACAACGGCTTAAGATAGTAGGCAGTACCTGTTCATCATTTTCTGCCACCAGAATAAATAAGGTATTGGGTGGCGGCTCTTCGATCAGTTTTAATAAAATATTTCCTTCCTTCCCCAAATACTCAGGCATCCACATCACCAATACCTTATAGTCACTTTCAAAGCTTTTCAAACTCAGTTTATGAATGATTTCATTACATTCCCTTACCGTGATATTTCCTTGCTTGTTTTCGGCACCAATGAATTGTAACCAATCATAAACATTTCCATAAGGATATTGCTGAATAAACTCACGCCATTCCGAAATGTAATCTGTACTGATCGGTTTGTCACCCGCTTTTTTGGGGATCACCGGGTAAGAAAAATGCAAATCAGGATGCATCAGTTGTGCAGCTCTAGCAAATGCAGGTTGGCTATGAATATCCTCGGGTGAAATATAAGCCGGGCCCGCTTCCATGGGTGTGAACCCACCAAACAAATCTGCAACAGGTTCGCTAGCATTGGGCTGACAAATCACAAACTGTGCGAAAGCCAGTGCTAAGGGTAAAGCACCACTACCTTCTTTACCCAAAAAGAGTAGAGCATGACTCAACCGATTCTGTTGAACCATTTCAGCCAGGTGTTGCTTTACAGCCGCTTGCCCTATGATGTCTTTGAATAACATGTACAGAACGAAAGTAAGGGAACTGTTGAATTAATCAGAACAGTGTGGGGAAGTTTCATTCAAGTATCGGATGATGAGGATGCGCTTGGGAAAATCAGTTCTTTACTGTAAGTTGTAAACGCATATGAAAAAAGAAAAAAGCATCTGGAAAGTCATCACTGCATCTTCCCTTGGAACTTTGATCGAGTGGTATGATTTTTACATTTTTGGAAGTCTGGCTACTGTTATTGCCGGACAATTTTTTCCAAAGACCAATCCAACCGCTGCTTTGCTTTCCACCTTGGCCACATTTGCTGCCGGGTTTATTGTTCGTCCGTTTGGGGCCTTGGTATTTGGCAGACTGGGAGATATTGTTGGGAGGAAATATACGTTTCTGCTAACACTCGTCTTAATGGGCGGCTCTACTTTTGCTATTGGATTGGTTCCTTCTTATGAAACTATTGGGTTTGCGGCTCCTTTGATCGTTTTATTATTACGCTTATTACAAGGACTTGCACTGGGGGGTGAGTATGGAGGCGCCGCTACTTATGTGGCAGAACATGCGCCAAAAGAACGAAGAGGATATTTTACTTCTTGGATACAAACCACAGCAACACTTGGTCTCTTTGTTTCATTAGGCGTTATTCTTATTACCCGGCATGCATTGGATGATGATCCACAAGCATCTATCGCCAAATTCAATGACTGGGGATGGCGTATTCCTTTTTTATTATCAATTGTATTGGTGATCGTTTCTATCTATATACGTTTGAAGATGCAAGAGTCTCCTTTGTTTTCACAATTGAAAGCAGAGGGGAAAACAGCTACCAATCCTTTGAAAGAAAGTTTCGGTCATAAAGCCAATTTGAAAATGGTTTTATTGGCATTGTTTGGCGCTACGATGGGACAAGGCGTTGTTTGGTACACAGGGCAGTTTTATGCCCAATCTTTTTTGGAGAATGTTTGTAAGATTGATTTTGATCAGTCGCGAACTATCTTGATTTGGGCTATACTTTTTGGCACTCCTTTTTTTGTATTCTTCGGTCATTGGAGTGATAAAGTGGGAAGGAAGTGGATTATGTTGGCAGGCATGTTTTTAGCTGTTGTAACATACAAACCTTTGTTTCAGCAATTATTGCAGCTGAGTGATGTTGAACAAAAAACTGAAATAACGGAAGAGAGAACAGAACAAACGACACTACAACCAATTGCCGGCTCAACCGATTCTGTACGCACCATTGAAATATATCAATCCTATACTGACGGAACTCAATTGCATATGCTCGCAAAAGATACATTGTATGATGATTTCAATCGGTATACAAAACCAATCGTACAACAAACCAAACAATTAGGCAGTGGTGGCTACTGGAAAATGGTAGCGATTGTTTTTGTGATGATCATCTATGTCACCATGGTCTATGGACCCATTGCAGCTTTTCTGGTAGAATTATTTCCTACCAGAATTCGTTATACATCTATGTCGTTGCCCTATCATATTGGCAATGGAGTATTTGGTGGATTAACACCTTTTATTGCAACACTATTGACTACCATCTATACGGGAGATCCATTGGTGGGGTTGATGTATCCGATCATCATTGCAGGTATTTGTGTATTGATAGGAGCTATTTATTTGAGTAACCGGAAAACCATCCATTAAAATATTCAACATGACAACACTAAAAAGAATAGCAGGTATTGTATGGATGTTGTTAGGTCCATTAGCAGTTTTCTTTTTGATTCGTACAGCATCTTCAGAAATAGCAGCAAAACCATCGGCTGATACTTGGATCCAGTGGAGTGTTTTTGTGTTGGTATTCTTGCCTATTGCTTTCGGATTGAGTTTGTTTGGATATTATGCTGTGAAAGGAGAGTATGATCAAGAAGATTAAACTTTTATTCTATTGTTTTGATAAAACAAACAAGTCTACTCACTTCTCTAAAGCCGGATTGTTGATGAAATAGTTGACTGATTTGATTATCCATTTCTGTATCAGATGCCAAATGAGTTAGTCCCATAGAACTAGCCCATGCTTCTCCACTTGATAATAATGCAGTTGCAATCTGTTTTTTTCTATAAGCAGGTCTCACATAGATGCCTTCCAAATAAGCAGTATTATTTGATTCAGCACCTTCTACATGGTCGTATCGTATACTGAGATGAATAAAACCTACATACGCATCATCTATTTTTACCAAAGCACAATAGTCTTTTGCTGAATGCATCAATTGTTCCCATTGATTTTTTTCTTCATCATAGTTACAGTCCGGCCAGAGTTCTAAACTGAGTGTAGTAATTGCTGTAACTGTTTGTGCTGATACTAATTCTATTGAATAGGTCTGTTCATGCATGGATGAGATAAGTTGATTATCACTTATAAATATCTTGATTATTCAGTGTAAATAGTCATTGCTATTGCTGATCTATTTTTATGTTTTCTTTCACCCGAGCTACCCCTTGAATTTATATCTTTACCGCATGTCTATTGAAGTTAACGGTATTACCAAAACCTATGGCAGTCAAAAAGCAGTGAATGCGATTTCTTTTTCAGCCCAAAAAGGTGGGGTCATAGGATTTCTCGGTCCGAATGGAGCGGGAAAAAGTACGACCATGAAAATGATCACCGGATACCTATTGCCGGATGCAGGTACAATTCAGGTTTGTGGGGTAGATGTACAGAAAGATCCGGTGGCAGCCAAGCGAAAAATTGGTTATCTGCCGGAAGCAAACCCGCTTTACTATGATATGTATGTAAAGGAATACCTGGTATTTATTGCAGGTGTTCATCAATTGGATCAGGTGTCAAAGGCAGTAGATCGTACCATTCAATTAACGGGGTTGGGTACGGAAGTGCATAAAAAAATCGGACAATTATCCAAAGGATATAAGCAACGTGTGGGATTGGCTGCAGCATTGATCCATGATCCGGAAGTGTTGATCTTGGATGAACCTACCAGTGGTTTAGACCCTAATCAAATCATTGAAATCAGGAATGTGATCAAAGAGCAGGGAAAAGAAAAAACCATCCTGTTTTCATCCCATATTCTTCAGGAAGTGCAGGCCATTTGTGAGCGGGTAATCATCATTCATAAAGGCAATATTGTAGCCGATGATGAGGTGCGCAATCTGCTGCAACATAAAGGGAATACATTGGAAGAAGTGTTCCGTAACCTAACGGCTACACAACCAACCGTCTAATTCCGTAAATTGCAACATCATTTATCAACCCAATTGATCATTTAAACAAGCAACCGAAATGAGCTACATTATTGAAGTACATGCCCGTCAAATACTCGACAGTCGTGGCAACCCCACTGTAGAAGTAGATGTATTAACCGATGACGGAGCCTTAGGCCGTGCCGCTGTTCCAAGTGGAGCCAGTACAGGTATTCACGAAGCCGTTGAACTTCGTGATAATGATAAAAAGAAATACGTAGGAAAAGGCGTTCTCAAAGCTGTGAAGAACGTAAACGATACCATTGCTGATGCGATCGTTGGCTTTGATGTGGCTGCACAAGCTGCGATTGACGATGCGATGATTGCATTGGATGGCACTGCCAATAAAAGTAAATTAGGGGCTAATGCCATGCTCGCTGTAAGTATGGCGGTGGCCAAAGCTGCTGCAGAAGAAGCTGGATTACCATTGTATCGTTATATCGGCGGCACCAATGCCAAAACATTGCCGATTCCGATGATGAATATCTTGAATGGTGGGGCACACGCAGATAACAAAATCGATTTTCAGGAATTTATGATCATGCCCATCGGCGCGTCATCTTTCAGTGAAGGCTTACGTTGGGGTGTTGAAATTTTCCATACGCTGAAAAGTGTATTGAAGAAAAAAGGATACAGTACCAATGTGGGTGATGAAGGTGGATTTGCCCCCAATATTCAAAGCAATGAAGAAGCCATTGAAACCGTATTGGAATCAATCCAAGCTGCAGGTTATAAAACCGGTTCTCAGATCGTGATAGCCATGGATGCTGCGAATAGTGAGCTGTGGGATGCCAAGAAGAAAAAATATGTATTCCATAAGAGCAATGGTAAGATATTGAGCAGTGATGAACTCGTGAAATATTGGGAAAAATGGGTAAAGCAATATCCAATCGTTTCTATTGAAGATGGTATGGCTGAAGATGATTGGAATGGTTGGAAAGCCCTTACACAAGCCATTGGCAGCAAATGTCAGTTAGTGGGTGATGATTTGTTTGTTACCAATGTAAATCGTTTACAAACCGGAATCGATAAAAGTATTGCCAATGGATTATTGGTAAAAGTGAACCAGATCGGTACTTTAACAGAAACCATCAATGCTGTAACACTGGCGCAACACAACGGGTATAATACCATCATGAGTCATCGTAGCGGTGAAACAGAAGATACTACGATTGCAGATCTGGCCGTAGCATTGAATTGCGGACAAATTAAAACAGGTTCTGCATCTCGCACAGATCGTATCGCCAAATACAACCAATTGATCCGTATCGAAGAAATGCTGGGAGAAACAGCAGTGTATCCGAAGGGTAAGGTGAAGTTTGGGAAATAGATTTTAGCCGCAAGCTATACGCTACAAGCCACAAGTAGAAATGTTTTCCTTGCTTGATGCTTGTAGCGTGTAGCTTGCAGCTTTTCTCCTATTTTTGAATTATGAAAAAACTCACTTCCATCATCACCAACAAATACTTCCTAGCCGGGGGCTTTTTTGTGGTATGGATGCTGTTCTTTGATCAGCGTGATTTTTTTCAGCAAAGAGAACGGAATGCCGAACTCAAAAAGTTAGAAGCTAAGAAGCAATACTACCTCGACGAAATCAATAAGACCCAACAGGAATTAAACGATATCCAAAGCAATCCGGCTGCGCTCGAAAAATTTGCCCGAGAACGCTACCTTATGAAAAAAGACGGGGAAGATATTTTTATCATTGAAGACTCTGTGGAAGCGAAATGAGCTTCAGGCGGCAAGCCACCAGCTGCAAGTTTTATTAAAAAATTAATTGATTGATTTTCAATCGTTTATTAGTATTTCTCAGTAATTATTTGATTTGAATGACTAAATTACTGATTACGGCAAGGTCTGCCGCAATAATCTTGTTTCACCTCCCGTTTTAATACATACCGTATCCTCTTAGCTCAATTAATATAACCCTGTTATGAAAAAGTTTACAGAAGAGGATTTGATATTGTACCTGTATAAGGAGTGTTCACCTGCCATGGAAAAAGCAGTAGACGAAGCGCTGGAAGAGGGAGATATTGAATTAACCGAGAAACTGTCAGTTTTAGAAAGAAGCATTCGTCAGTTAGATCAACTGAAAATGAAGTCTCCTTCTAAACTTTCTATCAAAACCATTATGGATCATGCACGTTCGGTAATAAGAAAGAAATAAACTTGTGGCTTGAATGATTGTTTGTAAGCCACAGATTCATCCGCCTTGGTGAACGAATCTGTGGCTTAATCATTTACATCCGTCGAAGTCTTTATTTTTGAAGTGGTTATGACAAAAAAAGAACGATACGCTCAAGTCATTGAGTATTTCAGCAAACAAATACCCGTTGCTGAAACAGAATTGGTGTATGATAATCCCTTTCAGTTATTGGTGGCAGTCATATTATCGGCGCAGTGTACCGACAAAAGAGTGAACATGACTACCCCGGCCATTTTCGCTCATTACCCGTCGCCACATACCATGGCGCAAGCCAGCTTTGATGATTTATTTCCACTGATTAGAAGCATATCTTATCCTAATAATAAAACCAAGCACCTCATCGGAATGGCCAATATGCTTCTCGATCAGTTTAATGGTGAAGTACCCATGACAGTAGAAGAGTTGGTGAAATTACCGGGTGTTGGAAGAAAAACAGCCAATGTAATTACCAGTGTCATCGATCAACAACCCAATATGGCTGTTGATACACATGTATTTCGGGTGAGCAAACGATTGGGATTGGTCACTGAAAAAGCAAGTACTCCCTTGGCTGTTGAAAAAGAACTGATCAAATACATCCCGGAAGAATTGGTCCACAAGGCGCATCACTGGCTAATACTTCACGGACGATATACCTGTCTTGCCCGAAATCCCAAATGCAACAATTGTGGGCTTACGACAGTTTGTAGGTTCTATGCTAAAAACAAGAAAGGGGATCTGTGATTTTTTGATCTTTGATTTCTTGATTGAAGAAAAAGTTTATGTACAAATCAAGAAATCAAAGATCAAAAAATCACAAATTAAAAATCAAATCCTATTGCAAAATAGTAAACGGGTGCTCCTTTAAAGATTCCCTTCATCGGCCAGCCTGCATCAAACTTCATGAAATAGCCCAACAAGGTACTACGAGCACCAAATCCATAACCACCGGCAAATGGACCAAGTCCGCCTGCATCAATACGAACGATCACAGGTGAGTTAGGGTCACTGATAACATCACCCGGACGTTTAATACCATTGTATTTACCATTCCAGGCAGTTCCTAGATCTAGGAATTGAACCAATTGGAAGTTTCTCAGGAAAGCATTATTTATAGGTCGGTTAATGAGTGTAGAGAACAGCGGAAATCTAAACTCACTGTTGATCACAAATGCATTATTACCATTGGCAATATTCTGTCTGTAACCACGCATATTCACAGCCAAAGACTGGAAAGCATAAGACTGATCCGGTGCCGGTGTATTTTGATTATTGAACTTAGGTCCAACCCATCCATCCACACCACCGAGGTAGTAAATGAGTTTTTGTCCACCCCATGAGAAATCAGCAGCGGCACGTCCGGCCCAAATGAAGTTGCGATAGATCTTATGGTAGTAGCGGCCATCAAAACCGAAATTGAATGTCCCTTTTCCGTTGTTCAAAGCAGTTTTGAAAGTTGGCATATTTACATCGAAATATACTTTATAGCGCAAGCCATTCCAAATATTCTGTGTTGGATTAATGGTGTTATCGTGTACATATTCAATTCTCGAAACAATATACCTGCTGATCGTATCCTGAAATGCCAATGCACCTGGATCTGGTGAACCATTGGCATTATCAAACGAACGAAGGATACCACGATCAGTTCTCAATGCAACAGTAGCGCGCAAACTCTTCACTTCATTGAAAGGATAAGTGATATTACCCTGATACAAGTTTGTAATCAACATACTGTTGAAAGGTGTGTTGAAGAAGTTGGTAACATTACTTCTGTAGTAAGTCATTCCCCAATCAAATCGTTTACGCAAGTTTTGATAAGAAAAGAATACATCTTTATCACTCAAGTTGGTTCCAAATCGGAAGCCCCCAATAAATTTCTGGTCTTCAAATAAGTCACTCACACCCACACGGAAGGTGAAATTGAAATCATTACCGTTGTTCAGTTGAATAGGTCCTGAACCTCCTGCATAGGGTTGATACCTGTTGACAAGTACATTATTGGTAAATCCACTAAGGATATAATCACTGCTGAATTTTAAACTGTAATCATACAGCCGCGATCTTTCTAAAACAGATTTCTTTTGTGTAACTACTTCGGTATCAAACCTGCGGGAAGTATCTGGTTTTTCATTCGCGAATTCATTTTGAAAAAAGTCTTTAGAAGCACGACCGGTAGTGTCATTGGTAGCAACACCATTATTATAAATGATGGCTTTACCTTCTACTGCTTTTTTCTCATCCATGATTCGTTTCATGTATTCTGTAGGTCGGCTATTGACATTTCGTTTATTCAATGCCTGTTCATCTACCCGGAGTTTATACAAGAATTTAAAATCACCTTCTCTTCTTACCTCACTTACTTGTCCGTTATCACCCGCAATTCTGGTTTCTAGTAAAGAACTTTGATAATTCGTGATGGGGAAGGTATAGGTAGAGTCTTTATATACTTGGAAATAACTAACACTATCTGGTTCGTCTTTTTGCCATGCACGTAATGTTGAATCGAATTCTTTAGGGGAAGGATTTCTCAACAATTCTTCACCGATATAATACAAAGTATCCAATCCATCACGCTTGGTAGAAAAGAAACCGGCCCAACGATTGCCAATACCATTCTCATCTGCTACAAATGTGAAGTGATTGGTATTGTATTGCATTGGATAAGATGCATTACCAAATTTCAAATTCGTTAATTGGGTAATCTGTTTTTGTTTGCTGGTATTTAGGATGTCTACCATGAACACATTAAATCGATAGTTACTGGGCAGTACGGTATCCGCATTGGGCGCAACAGGTGAAGGTCTGTTTGAACTAAAGATGATACCAGAACGATTGGGGAAAGAAACAAAAGTGGGGTTCAAGTCATCGTACACATCATCTGTAATCTGCTCCAGTTTATTTTGTTCGATCTTATACGTGAAAATATCAGCATGCCCATTTTTCACAGCACTGAAAACAAGTGAGTTGGCATCCAGCATAAAACTTGCGTCCAGTATCTGATCTACACCTTCAATTTCCTGCTTGTATCTTTTGATGCGTGCAATCAGATCATATACGAACATTTTGATTTTGCCATCCTCCCAATAAGCTACCAATAAACGAGTGCCTTTTCCATCCCATGCCAGAATCGGATAATTGGGATTGATATCACCCTGATTGGTTCTTACGCCACTTTTCAATAATATTTTTCCATCATAAAAATTTTCCATCAATTTCACGCAATAAATTCCTTTGTTGAATTCTACTACGGCGTAAGTAGTGCTACGTGGATTTGGATTGGCTTGAAAGCGGATGAAATCTTTTTTGGTTACTTCTTCAGAAACATTCAGTTGTCCTCTGGGTGCATTTCTTCTCTGACGAATATCTTTCGAATAACGCTCTTGTTGAAATTGCATGAAGTCTTCCAACACTTCCTTGAATTTCTTTTTGCATACACGCATGCAAGCCTGATTCAGGTTTTTATAGATACGTGCGAGATATAATAGGTAAGTGATATTTTCTTTACGGTATTTTTCACCGATATACTGCCAAAATGAGTGTCCTGCAAGAATGGGCTTTTCAAAAGCAAACTGATAAAAGGAACGATAAGTACCACTGAGTATGGCACTTTTGAGTTCATCATCTTTGGTAGTACTCCATGACTCAGCAGCATAGGAAACATATCCATCTACCAACCATTTCGGCAAATCCAAGAGCGCTTGGTTACTGGCAAATTCGCCAATATCATCTCCAAATAATAAATTATCAGTTAATACCCTGGCAATGCCTTCTCTGATTTGTCGCTTCAGGTTGGCATGATTACCATCAAAATACACGACAATTTTATTATTCACCAGCTTGGTAAGTCCGCCTGAATTCTGCCAATCAATACCCAAACCGATATTGCTACTTTTATAATCATTGTAATTATTGTACACAACGATATTAGCACGACGTTGTAAGGAATATTCAATAAAGTTTTCCAATGAACGAAGCTCTTCTTCGGCAACTTGGGCAGCAAATTTGCCTAGTTCTACACCACCTTGACTGGTGTATGTATTAAAATTGGGTGACTGATAGAACTTCCATATCAGTTTTTTATGTTGTACCCTGTTTTTCCCAAATTCAACTGAGTTTACCTGGGCCATGGAAAGGACTGGAAATAAAAAAATGGCTAAAACCCATCCTTTCATCATTCGATTCAATTGCATATCCGAACTTTAGTGTTTTAAAATTAGTCAATTACCCTGTAAAACCTTCATAAAAAACGTTATGCTCAAGGTAAAGGCCTTTATTTTCAGCCCTGTTCAGGAAAACACCTATGTGCTTTATAATGAACAAGGCAAAGCTATTATAATTGATCCCGGTTGTTACTTTTCCGCTGAACAGGAAACGTTAAAAAACTTTATAAAAGATACGAAGCTGGATCCTGTTCAGTTGCTCAATACACATTGTCATTTAGACCATGTTTTTGGTAACAAATGGGTGTATGATGAGTTCAATCTGGAACTTTATTTACATCCCTTGGAAGAACAGGTATTAGCTCATGCTCCACGTTCCGGAGAACGTTGGGGGCTTCCTTTTGAAAATTATGACGGCCCCTTACACTTTCTTCAGGAAGGAGATACCGTGAATCTGGGAAATGATGCTTTGCAGGTGATTTGGGCACCCGGACACTCACCGGGAAGCATCTGTTTTTACCATCAAGAACAACAACTATTGATTGGAGGAGATGTATTGTTCCATCAAAGTATTGGCAGAACCGACCTACCGGGCGGAGACCATCAAACCTTGCTTAATAGTATTCGGGAGAAATTATGGGTATTGCCGGATGAGGTCAAAGTATTCCCAGGTCATGGTATTACCACCACTATCGGTTATGAAAAAAGAAACAATCCATTTTTAGTTTGACCCGCTCCCATTTTCCATAGCCTTATTAAAGGCCATGATGAAAATGGCACCTAGGTTTTTGTGTGGTGGAATATAGTCTTCAAACTTTTCTTTGTACCCGCCGGTTACGCGGTTCTGAAGTTTTTGCCAGATCTCCTCCCACACCAGATCTTTATTCAGTCTGATTTGGTCAGTAATAGCATCAATCAAAGCTTGATTGAGTACACCGGCTGCTACTTGTTTGGAAGATATAATATGGGCGCTTGGACAAATATCCAATACCAAATTTAGTTTTTGATAGCCTCCGCAACTACCCAACAAGACCACTTTGGCAGAAGGAGCCAGTTGGTCAATGGTTTGTTGGAGATAATAGCTGTGTCCGCGATGGATGACCATGGTTGGCTGTAACCCGTTCGTCTCTAAATAATAGTTGAGACTGTCTTGTGCCATTGCATCTAGGTCTTTGGTTTCATCAAGTGGGAGGTTTGCATAGATGGTTACGGGTGTACCACGCGCAGAACTGATCTCTACCCAATAAGGTTTTCGAACGATACGCCAATTGCTATTGCTAAAACGAGCCAGAAATGCACCAAAGTAACTTTCTGCATCTTTATCGCCATAAGCGTATTGCTGAATGATGATTCTTCCTGAAGCATTCTGTAATTCTTTTAATGGCATATTGTATACCGTGTTGATACCAAGAGATGCAGAAAGATTTGTTTTGCCGGATGAATCTGCAGAAACGAAAATAGTGTTGAGTAAATGATAAATCACTTCTCCTCTTTTATCTTGCTGCGTTTTACTGCTTCGAAGATTTTGTTGTACCTGCGATAGTATGAGTTTGCGGATATCTTTATTATAAATACTGGCATAAGAATCTGCTACATCAACGGCATCTTCTAGTGAGCCGGTTTTCTCTAATCCATTAACAAAATTCCGTACTAGTTTTTGAGCAGCAGGCTTACTCATGCGTTTCAAAAAATCATCGAGTGTATTATAAGCTGCCGACATTTTTAAAAACTTACGATAAAAATCATAATGCAATGTTTGTAAGAGGGAATCAGCATCTCCATTTTTAAAGCGTGCAAAAATGCGAGGGTACACTCCTGAAACAAAACTGGAAGTATAAATTTCCTCTTCTCCCAATACGGCTAAATAATAGAGTTCCTGTGGATTTAATGAATCTATTTTCTTAAAGCGAATAATAGGATTTGATTCATCATGTAAAGCATTGATTTCATTGATATATAGTTCTACAGCTTTACTACGAAGCTTACCCACCAAGGTTTTGGCAGCCATAGGGGTATCGCCTTTCCTCATTCTTTCAGCATAGCCTATCCTAGTTTTCACCAATAATTTATAATAGTTATCAGAAGACTCATTGTTCAATATTGGCGCAATTTGATTGATGGTGATTTTATTTTGATAGAGATCATCCAAAAAAGGAAAATACATTCTACCATTTTTTGACCTAGCCAATGTTGCGATCAATTTCACCAAAGGATGTTGTACCTGCTGAATTTTTTGTCCGAGTGCATTCGGTGCAGCAGCATAATTATAGAGTTCTTCCTGATTCCGGAATGCGCTGATGGTAATCAAACTATCGGCGTATCGATTATTGGGGAAACGAGTAAGTACTTTGAGGATATTATCAGGCTCACGTTGACATGTCTTCAAAACCAATACATCTTTTGCTGCTTCTATACCGCTATTGTTTTTTAAGCAATAATTTTGGATCAATACATTACCGATCTCTAATTCATTTTGTTCAATTACTGGAAGAATTGATTTTCCGTCCAGTTCCAATAGCATACACTCATAAAAGGCTTTGATAAGTCCGGGATACATGATATTGCGGATGATGCGGGCCTGCCATGCAGATTGAAAGCCGGTAAGCAAATCATTGATACCTCTTAGCCAGGTATATTTTTCATTATCACTCAGCTTCGAACTCGATTCAACTATTGCACGCATATTGTGTACATAGGTTCGAATGCTTTTATGGATGGACTGATTGAGTTTAGGATCATTGGTGACAGGGAAAACAGTATCAGCAATACTGCTCAGTTTGGCAATATTGCGAAGACTGGTTTCGATATACGAATGGTGTACCTCACGCATCAACGGAATGGGCGGCATGGCCATTTCCTGTTGTGCAAAAGAAGTGATGGATACAGCCCATAACAGAACGATCAGGTAAAATTTCTTCATGCTCATACACTTATACAAAAATACTGCCAAATGATGGAATAGGAGGATTTGCATAAAAAGGCTTCCAACTCCCTCATTTAGACAGCTTAAAAGCGGCGTAATCAGTTAACAATAACATAATAGTGCCAAAAACCTTTTATGCCAATGTTTAAAATTAATTTTGTGTAAACATAAGGTTAACAATGGAAGGCAAGCCGAAACAGATTTTGATTGCAGACGACGAGCAAGACATATTAGAGATCATCTCTTATAACCTCACCAAAGAAGGGTATGAGGTCTACACCGCCAAAGATGGAAACGAAGCCATCGAAAAAGCCAAGCAAATTCATCCCGACCTGATCATTTTGGATATCATGATGCCCAAAAAAACGGGTGTGGAAGTTTGCCAGATACTCCGTTCACAACCTTTGTTTCAGGATACTTTGATCATTTTCCTAACCGCTCTCAGTGATGAAGCCTCTCAAATTAAAGGACTGGAAACGGGTGCTGATGATTATGTAAGCAAACCCATTAGCCCGAAAGTACTGGTGAGTCGCGTCAACGCATTATTCAGACGCGTGAATTCAAAAGACACCGGTAAAACCATCAAAATCGCCAATATTCAGATCGATCCTGTAAAATTCAATGTTATCATTGATGAACAGGAAGTGGTGTTGGCAAAAAAAGAGTTTGAGTTGCTGTATTTGCTCGCATCTCGTCCGGGAAGAGTTTTCCTTCGTAATGAAATCCTTTCGCAGATCTGGGGTAATGATGTAATCGTAGGCGACAGAACCATTGACGTTCATATCCGCAAAGTGCGTCAGAAGTTGGGAGTGGATTGTATTACAACGGTTAAAGGGGTTGGATATAAGTTTGAGCTGTGAGCTGTAGGCTACACGCCGCAAGCTTCAAGCCCATGCCACAAGTGATTGTATGGTGCTACTTCAAAATTCATTATTCTTCATTTCTCTGTTCCTTATTTCTTATTCTTTATTTCTGATTTCTCTCTTTCCCTACCTTAGTGGTAATGTTCAAAACAAAGAATCTTTCTCCGCAACAGTTATCGGCATTTACTGCTTTGATTTTGTCGATTCCTATTTCATTAGGCATTTGGATTATTGAGCCAGATTGGAAAATAGCGGTGGGTTCTTTGGTATTGACTTTTTTAGGTAGTTATTTACTGATCAGAACGGTATTAGAGTCTTTTATCTATCGCAAAATCAAGTTGATCTATAAATTCATCTATCAAACAAAAGCAAGCAAAAGAGAAGAAACTTATTACAAATATATCTTACCGCAAAAAGGAATTGATGAGGTGAGAGAAGATGTAGAAAAATGGGCGGAACAAAGAAGTGCAGAGATTGAATTACTCAAAAACAATGAAGCATACCGCAAAGAATTTCTGCAGAACCTGGCACATGAATTTAAAACACCCATTTTCGCTATTCAAGGATATGTAGATACGCTATTAAGTGGCGCGATGGAATCGCCTGATGTACGTAAACGTTTCTTGGAAAATACAGCCAGGAATGTAGACCGCATGGTGAACCTTGTGAAAGATCTGGATGAGATATCCAGACTGGAAAGCGGGGAACAGCCTTTGTATAAAGAGAATTTTGTGATCCAGGAATTGATCAAAGAAGTGTATGAAACACTGTCTATTAAAACAACTGCTAAAAATATCAAGTGTTCTATAAAAAAAGGTTGCGAATATCCAATCACAGTATTTGCAGATCAAGAGAAGATCAGACAGGTCATGAATAATCTCTTGGAGAATGCAGTGAAATATGGTAAGCAGGATGGAACCATTGTTGCGAGTATTTATCGAACGGATGATGAACACGTATTAATTGAATTTAGTGATGATGGTATTGGTATTGCTGAAGAACATTTACCCAGAATATTCGAACGATTTTACCGTACAGATCGAGGTAGGAGCAGAGATAAAGGAGGTACCGGACTCGGACTAGCCATCTGTAAACATATCATTGAAGCCCACGGACAAACCATGCATGTTCGTAGTAAACTGGATGTAGGAACTACGATTGGGTTTACGTTGGATGCGAAGAGGGAATGAGGGGAGGTGAGAGGTGAAACGTGAAAAGGATGATTTCCTACTATGGTCCTTAGTAAAGTTTTCCCTTTCACCTTTCACTTCCCCCCTCCCACGCAAAGCCCCGATAGACATCGGGGCCGACACATGAGAAAATCTACTTTCGTTGCTCAATTACGATAAACTGCGTTGCAAAATTGCAGGGGCTGTGTTAACCGGAAATGTCCTAAATGAGAACAAACCGTTAACGATTGCGATTAGGTACATATACAAAAATTCAGCAAATTTTAATGTTACCTAATTATTAATTCCTTGTTTTCCTTTCTACATCGGTACCGTAAGCCTATTTTTGCGTAAATTTTAACCTATGGGTATCAATACTTTCGGCCGTTTGTTCATGCCAAAAAATAAAGTTTTCTATGAATTATTTGAAGATGTAGCCGAAAAAGTGCACGAAATGGGCTTGAAACTCAAGGAGATGGTGAGTGAACCCGATAATAACAAACGTGCAGCGGTACTGGCTCAGATTGAAGACCTGGAGCATAAAAACGACGATAATACCCACCGCATTTTTACTGAATTAGGCAGAAATTTCATCACCCCGTTCGATCGTGAAGACATCCACTACCTGGCAACAGCTTTGGATGATATTGCCGATTATATTTTCGCATCTTCTAAAAAGATCAATTTCTACAGTGTAAATCCGAATGATACCGGTATTCAGAAAATGGCGGATCTGATCCTGCAGGGTACCATCGAGATCAAAAAAGCGGTGAATGGACTACGTGATATGAAGAACCTGCGTGAGATGACCGAGGCGATGGTAAAAGTAAACAGCATCGAGAACCAGGCTGATGATGTATTTGATATGAGTATTGAAATGTTGTTCCAGCAAGAGAATGACTTTAAAGAAGTGATCAAGAAAAGAGAAATTTATCAGGTCATGGAAATTGCGACTGATAAATGTGAAGACGCAGCCAATGTAATTGAATCTATTATTATTAAGTATGCTTAAAGTGAAAAGTGAAAGGTGAAAAGTGAAATGATTTTTGTTTCACTTTTCACCTTTCACCTTTCACTTTTTCTCCCCAGAAAAATCAACCCTATGTTCACCCTCCTGGTCATCATCATTGTTCTGGCTTTTATCTTCGATTATATCAATGGGTTTCATGATGCGGCAAACTCTATTGCTACCATCGTTTCAACAAAAGTATTGACGCCATTTCAGGCGGTACTTTGGGCTGCTATATTCAACTTTGCAGCCTTCTTTATTTCGAAATACCTGATCGGGGAATTTAAAATTGGTAATACGATTGCTAAATCTGTCAACGAAAATTTTATCACACTCGAAGTTATTCTGGCAGGGTTGATTGCAGCCATCACTTGGAATCTGGTTACTTGGTGGTTTGGTATTCCCTCTAGCTCATCACATACTTTATTGGGTGGTTTTATGGGGGCAGCATTAGCACATGCGGGTGGCTTTAGTGAAGGTGGAATTGATGTGGTAAACTATGCTAAAGTCATTCCAACATTCTTATTCATTTTCATGGCTCCATTGATAGGGATGTTTATGGCATTTTTCATTACCATTTTAATTGTGCACCTCTGCAAACGAGCCAATCCGTATAAAGCAGAAACTTGGTTTAAAAGACTTCAGTTGGTTTCATCTGCAGCATTTAGTTTAGGGCATGGTGGTAATGATGCGCAAAAAGTAATGGGTATTATTGGAGCTGCCATTATTTACTACGAAAAATCATTGGGTGTGGATATGACATTCAATCAATTTGTAACTGAGTATAGCTGGGTACCTTTTTGTAGTTTTCTTGTGATCGGATTGGGAACCATGAGTGGAGGATGGAAAATTGTTAAGACGATGGGTACTAGAATTACAAAAGTAACGCCACTGGAAGGGGTAAGTGCTGAAACAGCAGGAGCTATTACTTTATTCCTCACAGAGAAATTAGCCATCCCGGTAAGTACTACTCATACCATTACAGGGGCTATCATAGGTGTAGGTGCCACTAAACGATTGAGCGCAGTACGTTGGGGAGTAACGGTGAATCTTCTTTGGGCATGGATTTTAACCATTCCTGTTTCTGCTGCTATGGCAGCATTGATTTACTATATCATCAAATTTTTTATCTGATTCTAAGCAGAGCTATGTATTTTGCCGTATCAAGTTTTGAACATGGCAAAAATATTGGTTACTGGAGGCTGCGGATATATTGGTTCACATACCATTGTGGATCTGATCGAAAATGGATATGACGTGATTTCTATTGATGATCAATCACGGTCCACCCCTTATCCAATCACTGGCATACAATTGATCACAGGTAAGCGTATCAAGAATTATAAAGTCGATCTCAAGAATTTTGATGAAACCTTAGCTGTATTTCAAGAGAATCCCGACATCAGTGCAGTGATTCATTTTGCAGCATATAAAGCAGTCGGTGAATCGGTAGAACAACCTTTATTGTATTATGAAAATAATATGGGTTCGCTGGTTAGTATTTTGAAATGCGTGAAGGAGTTTAATATTCAGCAGCTGGTATTTTCCTCTTCCTGTACAGTATATGGTAATCCAGATCGGTTTCCTGTAACCGAAGAAACAGCTTTGCAACAAGCAGCTTCACCATACGGGGCCACCAAACAAATGGGGGAACAAATGCTTCGTGATTTTGCGCAAGCTTCAAATACCCAAGTCGTTTTATTACGTTATTTCAATCCGGTAGGAGCCCATCCTTCTTGTCTGATTGGCGAATTGCCTTTAGGAAAGCCACAAAATCTGGTTCCTGTTATTACACAAACCGCAATCGGTAAATTACCGAAGATGATGGTATATGGTAATGATTACCAAACACGAGATGGTAGTTGTATCCGTGATTATATCCATGTATCAGATATCGCGCATGCCCATACGCTTGCTGTTGACTATTTACGAGCTGGTAATAATCAATACAATTGTGAAGTATTTAACCTCGGCACCGGTAATGGGATCACCGTACTGGAAGCCATTCATACATTTGAGAAAGTAAGTGGTCAACAATTGAATTATGAAATGGGGCCAAGAAGACCGGGTGATATTGAAGCAATCTATGCCAACAATGAAAAAGCCATACACCAACTTGGCTGGACAATTCGTTACGACCTAGAACAGATGATGCATACCGCTTGGGCATGGGAGCAAAAAATCAAAAAAGAAGAAGACAGCATCAACAAAAACTAAAGATCAATTTGATTTTTTGAGGGCGTTATAATGCGCAAATAATTTGATCAGATCTGTTTCTTTTTTAGTCTTGAGTTTATGCGCCAGCAGATAATTATTCATCGCAATAGCGTCTTTTCCAAATAAACGAATTAGTTCTGTTGGTTCAGCCGGTAATGCAATCAATCCGTTGGTAGGTATATAAGAATAATACACTTCTTTTTTTGTGTAAGTCCTGATAATATTCACCCCGTTATAAGGTTGCTTGTCTTGAAATGTTACGGATGTATGTTTCAATAATATCGCAGCACCGGAATCAAGCATTTCATATAAAGTGAATTCATTTTGTTTATCTATAGGGGGGAATCCACTTCTAAAAATATATTTCTGTCCTTCACGGAAGAGTTCAATACGTTGAAAAGGTTTAATGACAGTCATTTCCTGTCCATCTTCTGTTTTAAATAATAACTGACCTGTTAGATAATTGATCTTCACCGGAACACGGTGGTAGCTTTTCCCATTCAGTAATTGAATCGTGCTTTCCAAATAGTCATTGGCAAAAAATGGGGAGCCTTCTTCTTCAAAACCACGAGTAGGTTTAAAAGGTTGGCCATTCCCGTCGTTCATGAACTGGATGGTTTCTTTTGTATGGCGCAAAGGATCTATCCTTTCAAAACTCTGAGCTAAAGCTACATAACTCATAAAACTGGTGGTGAGTAGTAGCAAAATATGTTTTTTCATATGCATTTTTTAAAAACCTTTTATAGAAGAACGATTGTATAAAGAAACGATCTTAATGAGGTCTGCTTCTTTTCTTACCTTCCATTTCTCTTTCAATATAGCATCTTTCAATAATTTTTGTTGATCGGAAAGCATCCCTACCAAATCATTTTCATTGTTTGAAATCTTAATCATGTCTTTCCCCGGTATCCATAAATAATAACTGGGAAGTTGTCGATAACTTCTCGTCATATCATTACTGTTATAGGCTTTAGAATCTTTGAATCTGATCTCTGTATATTTCAATAGTAATACTTTTCCGGAATCGAGTACTTGGTATAAGGAACGCTCATTTTGTTTATCAATGGCGGTGAATCCGGAACGGAATACTGTTGGTTGTAATGAACCGGTGCATCCTAACTCAACACGTGATACCGGAACAGATAGAACAAAAGCTTTGCCATCTTCTACTTCAAAAATGATTTTCTGTTCCTCGAGATTCAGCTTTAGTTTAATACCACTGTACATTTTTCCATTGGTCAGTTGAATGGATCCCAAGCAAAACGAGGTATCATAAAAAGGAGAGCCGTCCGCAATGAATAGGTCTGAGTTTAGCCAAGGTATGCCATAGCCATTGTTGTACAATACATTAGAACCTCCTGAAAATGAATAGGAACCTATTTGTCCTTTACTACTACCTGCCAATAGTACGAACAGGAAAATATATACAAAGGTTTTCTGCATAACAGATTTTTACTATATAAATATAGACAACCTCTGTTATAAAATCGTTGCAAAACAGATAGAAGGGGAAACTTATTGCACCAACATTTTCTCGGCGTTTTCAGCCACTTGTAAGGCTTCGATGAATTCATCGATCTCGCCATTGATCACTGCATCTAAGTTGTAGGAAGTCAAGCCAATACGATGATCAGTGACACGACCCTGCGGCCAGTTATAAGTTCTGATCTTGGCACTCCTGTCGCCCGTACTTACCAATGTTTTTCTGTGGCGTGCAATTTCTTCTTCTTGTTTACGTACCTGTTCTTCATATAATTTGGTACGCAACATGGCCATGGCTTTTTCACGGTTGCCTAACTGCGAACGTTCGGTCTGACAAACCACTACCACACCGGTAGGAATATGGGTCAAAAATACTTTGGTCTCTACTTTGTTAACGTTTTGTCCGCCCGCACCGCCACTTCGGGCAGTTTCCATTTTCACATCACTTTCTTTCAATTCAAAATCTACTTCCTCAGCTTCCGGCATCACGGCAACAGTTGCTGCTGAAGTGTGCACACGCCCTTGTGTTTCTGTATCGGGAACACGTTGAACACGATGTACACCGCTTTCGAATTTTAAAGTGCCATACACATCTTCACCGGTAACTTCTACCACAACTTCTTTGTATCCGCCTACTGTTCCTTCACTTTCACTCACTACAGCGGCTTTCCATCCTTTTTTAGCACAATACCGCAAATACATGCCTAAGAGATCACCAGCAAATAAACTCGCTTCATCACCACCTGTACCGGCACGAATTTCCAGAATGGCATTTTTATCATCCTGTGGATCTTTCGGTATAAGTAGTTTGGTTAATTCTTTTTCCAGCGCTTCTTTCTTTTCTTCCAGTTCAGGCAATTCCATTTTGGCTAACTCACGCATATCAGGATCACTGCTGTTCTGATTGTCTTTAGCAAAAGTGTAGTCTGCCATCACCTTTTGATATTCATCATAAGGTTTTACGATCTTCTCTAAAGAACGATACTCTTTGCTGTATGCACCAAACTGCTTCTGATCATTAATGATCTCAGGATTGGTAAGTGCTACACCTACTTGTTCAAATCTGGCTTTGATGGCATCGAGCTTATCCAGCATATCCGTTTTTTTATGGAGTGCAAAATTACAGCTTTCGGGCTGAGTTTTGGCTTCTTAGGTCAGCTATCTTTCTATGAGCGTATTGTTATAGCTCATAGCAAAAAATAGCTGCTAAACCAGTCTGTCAAGATTGCTTATCTTTCAGCATAATCTTTTTATATGCGTTTATTGGTCATTTTTCTTCTTTTATGTGGTACTGCGAAGGCACAGCAGGCAGAAATACTCATAAAAAACGGTCGCATACTTGATGGAACGGGCAATTCCTGGTACTATGGTGATATTGCTATCAGCAATGGAAAAATTGTTCGCATCGGGAGCTTGGGTAAATGGACTGCCAATCGCATTATTGATGCCCAACAAAAAATTGTAGCTCCGGGCTTTATTGATGTGCATACCCATATTGAAAAAGATGAAAAAAAACATCCGGAAGCAGCCAATTTCATTTATGATGGTGTTACAACCGTTATCACCGGTAATTGTGGATTATCAGAAGCTGACATTGATGCTTACCTCAGCATGGTAGATAGTTTGCGTACTTCAGTGAATGTTGCGGCGCTGATCGGACACAATGATGTGCGTAAAGCTGTAATGGGCACTGTGAAAAGAGATCCTACCGAAGCAGAAATGTTACAAATGGAGCAGTTGGTAGAGAAAGCCATGAAAAGCGGTGCTGTGGGAATGTCTACCGGACTCATCTATATTCCAGGCACCTATTCTAAGACTGAGGAAGTGGTGCGTTTGGCGAAAGTAACAGCAAAGTATCAGGGCGTTTATGCAAGTCACATGAGAGATGAAGGTGATAGTGTGGTGCAAGCCATCGAAGAGGCATTGTACATTGGTAAAGAAGCAGGATTGCCGGTTCAGATATCGCATTTCAAACTTAGTGGACAACAAAACTGGGGAAGAAGTAAAGAAACCATTCCGATGGTGATGCAGGCAAGACAGCAAGGATTGGATGTCACCATCGATCAATATCCTTACACTGCATCTAGTACTTCACTCAGTACTTTATTACCTGATTGGGTTTTGGCCGATGGTAGAGATTCAATTAATGCCAGGCTAAAAAATCCGAAGATTCGTGAGGAAGTGAAGCAGTACATGCTACAAAAACTTGCGAAAAGAAAATTGCAACATTTCAGTTATCCGGTAGTCGCTTATTTTGAGGCAGATACTACTTTGAATGGAAAAAGTATTGAACAAGTGAATTTATCAAAAGGCAATCCACATACCGCAGTGTCAGAGGCAGAAGTTATTATTCAAATGATGGAGCAAGGTGGTGCGGGAATGGTATTTCATGGAATGAGTGAGGATGATGTAAAAACGATCATGCAATATCCCTTCAATATGTTTGCTTCTGATGCCAGCATTCGTATCTACCAACAAGGCAATCCACATCCGAGAGGATATGGAACCAATGCAAGGGTATTGGGGAAATATGTTCGTGAGGAAAAAGTAATTGAACTCGAAGAAGCCATTCGCAGAATGACTTCACTGCCTGCAACCAAATTCAGATTAAAAGATCGTGGATTATTACTGGAAGGAATGGCAGCAGATATTGTCATCTTTGATGAAAAAACAGTGATCGATCGTTCTACATTTGATCAACCACATCAATATTCATCCGGGTTTAGTTATGTATTGGTGAATGGACAAATAACTGTTAACGAAGGTCAGCATACCGGAGTGCGCGCCGGTAAAGCATTGCGTAAATCAATCGAGTAAATCGTATCTTTTTAAGTTCATACTATGAAAAAAACAGTTGTATTTTTTTTATTGCTAATGCCATTATTGGCGATGTCGCAATCCTATAAAAAATTGCACCAACGGTCCATTGTTATCGATACGCATAATGATTTTCCTACACAAGCAGCTGATAAAGGTGTTCGATTTGATCAGAACCTGAAAGGCAGAACGCATTCAGATTTACAACGTATGAAAGAAGGCGGTATGGACATACAAGTATTTTCCATTTTCTGCGATGGTGGTTTTGGAAAAGGAGCCGCCTACAAAAGAGCCAATCAGGAAATAGATTCAGTATATGCTTGGGTGGAAAGAAATCTATCTGCAATGATGCTGGTAAAAACGCCATCAGACCTGCAACGTGCCGTAAAAGAAAAAAAGTTAGGTGCCATGATGGGTGTGGAAGGTGGACACATGATTGAAGATGACTTACAAAAATTAGATCAACTTTTCGAAAGAGGTGTTCGCTATATGACACTGACCTGGAACAATTCTACCGCATGGGCAACTTCTGCTGCCGATGAAGTTAAAGACACATTACCCATGGAAAAAAGAGGGCTCACTGCATTGGGTAAACAAATTGTTCAACGGATGAACGAATTGGGAATGATTGTAGATGTGTCGCATGTTGGGGAGCGAACTTTCTGGGATGCCATCGCTACTACTACCAAACCCGTGATTGCTTCTCATAGTTGTGTGCATGCTATTTGTCCGGTATCTCGTAATTTGAAAGATGATCAACTAAAAGCTATTGCCAAGAACAATGGGGTGGTTCATTTGAATTTTTATTCCGGTTTTTTGGATAGTGGATTCAATGCCCGTAACAATGCTTTTCTGCAAGCACATAAGGTGGAAAGAGATTCTTTACGCAAAATCAATCCGGAACCTTATTATGCATCGCAGGTGTTGTTTGAAAAATATCCGGATGAGGTGAAAAGTCTTCGTCCGCCTTTGTCATTGTTGTTAGATCATCTGGACTATATCGTAAAGTTGATCGGTGTAGATCATGTTGGGTTGGGTTCTGATTTTGATGGAATCAGTTCCTCACCCCAACAATTGGATGATGTAACAGGATTGCCGTTGATCACCAAAGCATTATTGGAGAGAGGGTATAAGAAAAAAGACATCCAAAAAATATTGGGAGGTAATTTTATTCGAGTCTTTAAAGCCAATATGAAATCGTAAACCATTAGCTTTACTAAAAACAAAACCATGAGAATTCTAAGTCTGTTGGTAATAACCCTATTCGCAGCCGCCTGTAATAGCAATGAAGGAGAAGGGAATGTAGACATGAATACCGTATCGCCAGCACCGCAAACTGTGGCTGCGCCGACTATCAGTGATTCAGCTCCTAAGGTGAGCACACCCAATGCAGAACCCATAGCGTTGAACCCTGCACATGGGTTACCCGGACATCGTTGTGATATTGCCGTAGGTGCTCCTTTGAATAGTGCACCCAATGCAAATTCTGCACCTGCGCCTGTCCAAATGAATACAGCGCCTGCAACACAAAATGCTCCGATGATGCAGTCTGCACCTAGTACTGGAGGAAAGGTATTGATCAATCCGCCACATGGTCAACCAGGACATGATTGTTCGGTTGAAGTAGGGAAGCCATTACCTGTGCGTCAGTAACGTACGAGTGTAGTAGATTTTTTCTTCATCTCTTCAAAAGAAGCATGTGCAATCTTTTCTAAGATAGCAACGTCCACATCTGCCAGTTTGTTGATGTATAAACAACCCATACCGGTTTTGTATTTACCCAATTGTTTCAGCAATGATTCATATTGGTCAAAGCCTGCCATGGTATAGATACTGATGTTTGATTTGCGAGGAGCAAAACCTGCCAAAAACCATTCGCCTTTTTGACCGCCTTTTTGTTGGTACTGGTATTTCCCAAAACCAACAATAGCGCCGCCCCATAATTGGGGTGTTAATCCGGTGATCTTTTGAAAAAGTTCCAGTAATTGAAAAGCGTCTTTCTTTTTTTGCTCAGGTGTAATCGTATTCAGAAAGTCGGTGATGTTTTCCTGTCCGACTTTAGTTTTGATCTCGGCCATTGTAATGGATGGGTTGATGAATAACCCTAAGTTAGAAATTTATCTGCGCTTGCAAGCGAAGTAAATTGCCACGCTGTAAGTTATTTTGTAAAGCGAAGTCTTCATACCTGCGAGAGGAGATGGTATACATGGCTACCAATTCAAATTGTTTCACCGGCTGCCATTCAATACCGATTTCCATTTCTCTTACACGATAACTGCGTGCGTCCAATTCATGCTTCTTGCCGCCATTATAGTATTGTCCACGAATGAAAGGAATAAACACTTGTTCTTTTTTCTTCAGCATATAGGACAATGTGATATAGCCTCCGTGCAATGATCTTGTTTCAATGGAATCGGTAGCCGGATTGAATTCTGGCCCTTTACCGATCGTGTATTCTGTGAGAATACCAAAAGGTTTTGGATACAATACAAAAGTGGCGGCAGCGCGTTGATCGAGGTAGTTTCGATCAGCTTTGAACTTAGCGCCATTGCTGGTTTGTTCTCTGGTAACTACATACTGACCTGTGTAAGCTTGAATACCCGGTTCTATGATCTGATCGCCGATTTGTAATGGATAAGAGAAACGTGTAACCACATGTAGTTTGTCATTTTGCTCCGGTCTATTAGCGGTTTGTCCGTTGTATACACCAAAAGCAAATACACCATAGTCACCTGAACCTTTCAATCCATCTCTCACCAATGATGAAAATAACTCTCTTTGTTTGGTAGGGGCCCAATAGAAAAACGCACCAATATCGCGTTCATTCGAAATAGCGCTGTTCAATGCATCATTACGGTCTAATGGCAAACGGTTTTGACTCGATTGCATATTCTCAAAACCATAGGGGATTTTACTCTGTCCAATTCTGAAACGAAACTCATTTTTCTTGTCTACTCCCAAATCAAAGTAAGCATCTCTTAATTGACCATAATGTAGATTGGTGGAAGAGGCTGAACTGGCAAAGTCGGGTTGAATATAGAAATATACTTGTTTACTGATCTGTCCAAAAAATATGATACGCATCCGACGTAAAAATAAACCGCCGCCTTTACCCCAACTACGGTCGCCCTGTTCGTTGCCTAAATTTGGATTGGTTTCCAACAAGCGATTATAACGTGCCTGTACGTAACCGCGAATTGAAAAACTTTCAAACCATTTTTTCTCAGCGGGTGGTTTGGGGGTCGATTTAATAGCCTCACTTAATGATTGTGTAAAGCCGATCTGTACCCAAAACAAACAAATAATCGCCCCGTAAACTGGTTTCATATCAACTGTTTAACGGCGGCAAAACTACTCGTTAACTATTTAGTAACTATTTCATAATGATTTGGTAACGATTTGATAACATGAGTGAGTTATTTGGGTAAGTCAATAGTTGATAGTCCATGGTCCATGGCCCATGGCAGATGGCTTATGGCAAATAGAAAACACTTCGAATATTTAAAAAACTAGTACCAAGCACCTAGCACCCAGTACCCCGATCACCCGATTCCCCGATAACCAAATACCTAGCACCCATCACCTCCCCCTCTGCACCCTTCTGATCCTAAAATCTTGGATCTGAGCCGGATTGGTAGGGGTTAGTGTAAAGAAAATTTGAATATCTCCATTCTCGCAACGCAGGGTTACTTGTCCGCGTAGTTGGTTCAGGGGTACGATATCGTCTACATGAATAATATTACCGGCTGCATTAAAAATATCTCGACATTCTTTGATCAAGTCTTGAATGGGCTTATCAAGAAAGAAATTTTCTGCAAAGAGTGAAGAGTTGGCAGCATTTTTCCAATCGGGTAATAGAAACAGTAATTCTTTTTGCGCTTTTAAAAGGACATCCGAAGGAGGTAAGACACGTGGCTCTAATTGTGCAGCTCTTACCAAAGTATCCAATACTTGAATATTCGGATCTGCAGTAGGCGCATACGTCACATTGGCGAAGAAAGCTACGCCAATACCATACTCGGGTAATATCAGCCAGTTACTGCCGAAACCGGGTAAGCCACCGCTATGTCCAACAGCAGTTCTACCCTCGCAATCATTGGTCCACCGAAGACCATAGGTGTAGGCAGATGCTGTAGCACAAGTTCTTCCGTTAGGGTAGCGGTATTGTGCATTTAGTCCACCATAGCGCCAGGGTTGATGCATTTCTCTAACAGTGCTACGTTTCACCGGACCTACATCATCTGTATTGGAAGGGGGCCAGGCATTCAAATGGAAAGCGATGTATTTGCTGAATGACTCCATCGAAGTAATCATACCACCCATAGAGCCATAGATGCCATCGTGTAATAAAGGTTCATCAATCCATTGGTTGTTGATCCAGCGATGACCTTTGGCCAATTGGGAAGCAGGTACTTTACTGAATTCCCATTCAGCTTGCGACATGCCCAAGGGTTGCCAGATATTTTCTTTGATATAGGTGCTGTAAGGTTTACCCGATACTTTATGAATGATATAACCCAACATGGTAAAACCTAGGTTGCTGTATTCATAACGCAAGCCGGGTACATTGGAAAAATGTAATCCTTTTTTGATCACATCTAACAATTCTTCTTCTGTATCTGCTAATTGACGATCAGCCCAGGGATCATCTTGTGGAAAGCCGGCGGAATGAGTCATAAGATCTCTAATGGTAATAGTTGGAGCGTCTTTGGTTAATTGTTGATTGCGTAATTCAGGAATGTAATTTTCAACAGCATCATCCAATCTTAGTTTACCCTCATCTCGAAGTTTCAAAATAGCCATAGCAGTGAAGCTTTTAGACATGGATGCAATGCGAAACATAGTTTGATTATTAACCTGATTTTTAGATACCACATCAGTATATCCACCGGTTCCTGAGAATACCAAACTGCCATCCATTACAACTCCAAAACTGTATCCGGGAAAATGATTTTTCTCCGCATGTTCCCGGTATATTTTTTCGATGATGGGGAAGAAGGGTTTTATTTTTTCAAGACGGTTATTGTCTTTGAAGAATGGGGGTTTGTAAGATTGATTGGTTTGAGAAAAGGATATAATGGATATGAAAAGATAGACCAGTAGAAAATAGTTTTTTTTCATGGTGGATGTATTGTTAAATTGGGTATATACTTGCTTGTATGGTAAGATACTCTGTTTCTAAGAATGTATTGGTTAAAATCAACAATACTTTTTCTCACTTCGACTTACATCCAATAAACATCTTTGTATTTTCTTACAATCTCCTAATCAAGTTAAATTTTTATAACTTTAATCTAAAGCAGCAAAGAGAAGACAAGATACCAAGTCATAATCAATGTTTCAAAATTCACCACAAGTTTTAATAAAAGCTATGAAACAGTGTTTATTTCCCTTTTTTTTGCTTCGGTAATATTTTTTTAGTCTGCATTTAGTCATCAGTCAAAAGTTAATATATCAACCCACTATTATCTCAAAACAAAATCACAGCCTTTGGGAATTTCAATCATACTATACCGAGTTGGAAAAGCGGATCGAATCGAAGATTTATCCAATCTGGAAAAGGAGATAGATAAATCAAAAAGTGTTAATCTTTATAAGATGACAGAGGATTTAGCTATCATTTTTATGAACACCGTAGACACTTATAGTGACACAGCGGCCTTGCCCTACAAAATGCTGTTAGGAAATTATGTAGAAAAGCAAGTAGGATACAGGATAATTAATGGGTTTCTTTCTACATCTGAGGTTGCAAAAATTTGTAATTGGATATGTGAGCACAAGATTAACAGCTTTGAAGGTTTTTCGAAAATGTATGATGCTTTATCACAAGAAGCCAAGCAGGAGCTTGAAGACATAGGTTCTGGGGATAAAAAAAGCCTATTCGAAGGGTACGTACAGCCATTGACGGAATTTTATTTCGCTGCATTAAAAGATAATAATGCTATTGTGATGTGTGGTGAATAGGCTTAAAAAAATGTTTGATATTGTTCTGCCTAAGAGTTAGTGTTAAAATAATCCATGCATTATTTATTAATGGTCGAGAGAACGTTGCGAGTATATTCTACCCGTGAGTTGGAATAAACAAAATCTTTCCTTTTATAAGAATATTTTACTTTAATAATTCTTCTATCTGCTGAATCAATACTTCTCTCTTCATTGGATATTGTGTTTTAGACAGCTCAATAGATCCATCCGGTCGTATAATGGCATAGGTTGGATAGCCGGTTCCTTTCACAATGGTCATGATGTCTTTTGTGAGCGCTGCAGAGGCGAGAATATGATATCCTTCCATCTGATAAAATGAAATCAATTCTTTCCATCCTTTCTCATTCTCTTCTTCAAGGTTGGCAACATATAGGTAATCTACAGGCTTATTTTTAAAATGAGCTTTGATAATAGCACTATGTTTGCTGATATCACTCCTACAAGGTCCGCACCAAGTACCCCACATATCCAGCAATATGGTTTTGCCTTTGACTAATTGTATCAATTGTTTGAAAGTATGGATGGTATCTCTTCCCTCAATAAACTTCATGGCTGGAGTAAAACGACGGGTAGTTCTATCAAAAAAGTCCTGCATTGATCTATCAAAAATGGGTAAGTACTTGCTGTCAGGGTATTTAGATGCATATGCTTTATAAATATTTTCCAGATTGGTCATTTCGATTTCTGCTAATGCATTTTTGAATAATACAGCATAGAGATAGTCACGAATAGCGCCTGTAAATAATCGGTCAATAATTTTCTTTGTCAATAAATTTTTTGAGTCCGGTCTGAAAGACTTACCCTCTTTTTTGATTTCTTCGCCAAACCATTCATTCACAAATGCTATTGGATCAGTACGCTCATTTTGAATGCTATCTTTTACAATAGGAATAAATCGCTCGATCAGATTCAGGTAAGCAGGCACTTTCGCTTTGAATGCTTTTTCATTTACGATAGGGTTATCCCGTAAGAGATCATATTTGATTTGCTTCCATTGATTTTTATTTTCGACATAAGCGGAAGGGATACGTGTCCTCCTGTTCTCATTGATTAATATATATTCATAAATAAAAGAGTACCGGCACTGTAATCGCCACGCAATCCTAAATGCTTCAGAGGGTTGATATTTTTGAATGTAATTTTCGATAGCTATACTGTCTTTAATAAAAAATTTTCTTAGGTCCAGATAGGCACTATCAGGTAAGGGATCTAATCGATCTACAATCGGCTTTAACTCATGGTCTGTTTCTACATCTAATCTTCGGTTATCATTGGCGCCAATACCCGTTGTTTCAAGAAGAAGTTGGTTGTTTTGAATAGTTAGTTTTAGATTCAGTTGATAGTCTTTGGCTAAAAACAAAGGCTGACTAAAAAAACCATTCTCTGTTTCCAAATAGAGAATGGCAATTTCCGGTTCATCAATTTCGATGCTGGTTGAAAATCGGTTGTTTTTGACGGTAATAATCTGCTCTGCTTTAGCTGCGTCATCAGGTGGATATATCCTTCCTGTGAATTCAATGGAAGCATACTTTAATGTCTCATTCTCGAGCTTACCATTAATTTTCACATTATGTTGCGCAGCAATTGTAGATGCAACAATTATTTGAAGAAAGAATAAAAAGTAATGTATACCCCTTTGTCTGTTGGACATGCGTGTTCTTTTAAGTTAGAAAAAAAGGGAATACTAAGATACAAATACTGATTATCCTTGGCGATACATTAACAAAAAATATCTAATTCTCTAATATGCCCTGTATGCCTAAGCGGATGTTTTTTCATTTAAAATTCAATATTCATCATTACGCTGTTTAATATTTCATGAGCTTCTCTACAAACTCTTGCAGTCTGTTTTTCGCCATGAAATTCTTTTCGAGATCCATATTAAATGGAACCGGTGTATCTAAGGAAGCACAACGCATCACTGGTGCATCTAATGACTCAAAACAATGCTCACTAATCCACGCACTGACTTCTCCGCCAATACCTCCGGTAAGTGTATCTTCATGGAGTATCAACACTTTTCCGGTCTTTGCAACCGCTTCACGAATACTTTCATAATCCAATGGTAATAAGGTTCTCAGATCAAGTATGTGTAATGAAATATCTGAGTGTTGCTCCTGGTATTCCAGTGACCAATGCACACCTGATCCGTAAGTGATGATCGTAATATCTGTTCCTTCTTTTGTGATCGCTGCTTTACCAATCGGTGTTTCGTAATAAATGTCCGGTACCGGCCCGTTCACACTTCTGTACAATGCTTTGTGTTCAAAATATAACACCGGATTTGGATCATTAATGGCTGCGATCAGTAATCCTTTTGCATCTTGTGGATTGGAAGGATACACTACTTTCAATCCCGGTACATGCGTAAACCAAGCCTCATTACTCTGTGAATGAAAAGGTCCGGCTCCTACACCACCACCGGTAGGCATACGAATCACCACATCAGCATTTTGTCCCCAGCGATAATGTATTTTGGCAAGGTTGTTTACGATCTGATTAAATCCTACTGTTACAAAATCTGCAAACTGCATTTCCATCATACTCTTAAATCCTTCCAAACTCAATCCCAGAGCAGTTCCTACAATGGCACTTTCACACAGCGGTGTATTGCGCACACGCTCTTTACCAAACTGTTGTACAAAGCCTTCTGTTATTTTGAATGCGCCACCATACTCAGCAATATCCTGTCCCATCAAAATCAGGTTCTCATGTTTTTCCATACTCATCCGCAAAGCTTCCTGTATGGCATCGACGAAACGTTTTTCGGATTTGGTGAGTTGTGAGTCTTCCTTAGTAAGTGAAGCTGCTTCGATGTTTAAGTCCATGGTCCATGGTCCATGGTCCATGGACTTTTTAGCATAGACATCTCTCAGCTCTTCTTCACTATTTGGAACAATGGCTTCTGCTTCGAAGGCAGCTTTAAGTTCTGACTCTATATATTCTTTGAATTCATGTCTGATATCAGCTACTTGCATTTCATTGATGATGCCTTCTGCAATCAGGTATTGCTCATAATTTTTTACCGGATCTTTTTTACCCCATTCCTCAAAGAGTTCTTGCGGTACATATTTGGTTCCACTGGCTTCTTCATGTCCACGCATACGGAATGTCATACATTCAATCAAATATGGTTTTTGATTTTGTATACAATAATCACGTACCCTCCTGATGGTGTCATATACTTCTAAAATATTGTTACCATCTATACGCACACCTTCCATACCATATCCTTTGGCTTTGTCAACCAAGCTTTCACAGCGGTACTGCTCATTGACAGGTGTACTCAATCCATAACCATTGTTTTCAATCACAAAAATCACTGGTAGCTCCCATACTGCTGCTACATTGAGCGCCTCATGAAAATCACCTTCACTGGTACCACCATCTCCCGAATAAGCAAGTGATACTTTATTTTCTTGCCTGAGCTTGTACGCCAATGCTACCCCATCTGCCAGTGCCAATTGTGGACCGAGATGTGATATCATTCCACAGATATAATGCGGCTTACTTCCAAAATGAAAACTACGTTCGCGGCCATTGCTGTAACCGTCTTTATTGCCTTGCCATTGTTTGAATAATTTTTCTAAACCCATTTGTCTACTGGTAAACACGCCCAGATTACGATGCAGTGGCATGATCCATTCATCTTTTTGCAAAGCAAGTGTACTTCCAACCGCAATCGCTTCTTGTCCAATACCACTGAACCATTTACTGATCTTGCCTTGTCGAAGCAATACCAGCATTTTCTCTTCAATCATTCGGGGTAACAGAATATTGCGATAGATAAAAACCAATTCGGGGTCAGACAATGATTTTCGATTGAATTCCATGGGTTATCTGTTATGATGTGACTAAGATAGTTGTAATCGTTTATAGTTTATGGCTTATGGTCGATAGTCCATGGTTCATAGTAAAAAAGAGGTTGCATCAAGCTTTTGATACAACCTCTTATAAATATGTTGGGATAGAATGATTAGTCTCTGCTGCCAAGTTTACTCAACAAGCGCAGAATTTCAATGTATAGCCACACGATGGTAACCATCAAACCAAAAGCACCATACCATTCCATATGTTTAGGGGCGCCTATTTCAGAGCCCTTTTCAATCATATCAAAATCCATGATCAGGTTTAGTGCAGCGATCGATACCACAAACAAGCTGATACCAATGCTTAACCAACTGCTATCATACATGAAACTCACATTCACACCAAACAGGCGCAGCACCATAGTGATGAGGTAGAAGATAGCAATACCCATGGTAGCCCCAATCACCACTGATTTGAATTTCTGCGTAGCATTGATGATGCGGAAATTATACAGCAAGAACATGGCAATGGCCACGCCAAATGTGAGACCTACCGCTTGCATGATGAGTCCGGGATATTGATCTGCAAAAGCAGCATTCATAACGGCAGAAAGTCCGCCTATGAAGAAGCCTTCAAGAATACCATAAGCAGGGGCTAGAAAACGTGCCCAGGTAGGTTTGAAAGTAATGACCAATGCAGTGATCAATCCGCCGATTGCACCTACAATCATGAGGGTATACATCAATCCCTCATTTAATTGTTCAAACAGATTCCAGGTATAGGCAGCACCTGCAATCACCATCAGCATCATGAAACCAAACTTATTAATGGTGCCACGAACACTCATGGTTCCCTGCATATCAGCTTCCGCCTGCAGACTCTTATTGAACATTTTCTCTGTAAGGGTAGGGTTACCCGATTTGAATAAAGCCATAATACAAAAATTTTCTATTTCAAATGTACGGAAACTACCGGTTGTTTGGAAAAGCTTCAAGGATTAGGCACTCTTTTAGCTATAGCTTATGGTTCATGGCTTATAGTAAGCACAATATTCCTATAAGCCATGAACCATAAGCTATACGCCCACCTAGTACCTAGCACCCAGTACCTAGTACTCAAAAAACGACACGCACACTTGCTTGTAAACTGTAACTTTGCTGGAATAATCTAGGCAGATGGAAAGAAAAGAAGCGCTTTTACAAGATGTAGTCATCAAATTTGCGGGTGATAGTGGAGATGGTATGCAGTTGACCGGACAACAGTTCACCAATAATACAGCCCTATTGGGTATTGATCTAGCCACTTTTCCTGATTTCCCTGCTGAGATCCGTGCTCCGATTGGAACCCTGCCAGGTGTAAGCGGTTTCCAGTTGCGTTTTTCCAGTGATCGTGTATTTACCCCCGGTGATCTTTGTGACGTATTGGTAGCCATGAATGCCGCCGCTTTAAAAGTGAACTTGAAAAGCATTAAACCCGGTGGTAAGATCATTGCCAATATTGATGGATTTGATGCCAAAAATCTTCGTCTGGCCAATTATCCCGATGGCGTGAATCCTTTGGAAGATGGAAGTTTGGATGGCTTTGAATTAACCAAAGTAGATGTCACCAAACTAACCCGTGAATCCATTAAAGAATTTACAGAGCTCGGTACCAAAGAAAGAGATCGTGCCAAGAATATGTTTGTACTCGGACTACTTTACTGGATGTACAATCGTAGTCTGGATAATACCATCGATTTTCTAAAAGAGAAATTTGGTAAGAAAGACGTGATCCTGCAGAGTAATATCAAAGTATTACAGGCAGGATATAATTATGGAGATACTACCGAAGCCTTCACTACTCGTTACAAAGTAGAGAAAGCGAAGATGAAACCGGGTGTATATCGCAGCATTATGGGTAATCAGGCATTGGCGATGGGATTGATTGCTGCAAGTGATAAAAGTGGATTGCCTATTTTCCTGGGTACTTATCCTATCACACCTGCTTCTGATATTTTACATGAACTAAGTAAGTATAAATCATTTGGTGTGCGCACTTTTCAGGCAGAAGATGAAATTGCAGGTATTACTGCAGCCATCGGTGCCAGCTATGGCGGCTCATTGGGTGTAACCACTACCTCAGGTCCGGGTATGGCTTTGAAGACAGAAGCCATGGGACTGGCAGTGATGTTAGAGATTCCTTTATTAATTGTAAACATTCAAAGAGGTGGACCATCAACAGGCTTGCCAACCAAAACAGAACAAAGTGATTTGTTGCAAGCTTATTACGGAAGAAATGGAGAATGTCCAATGCCCGTAATCGCTTCTTCTACTCCCAGTGATTGTTTTGATGTAGCTTATGAAGCAGTACGTATTGCCGTACAACACATGACACCGGTTATTTTATTGAGTGATGGATACATTGCCAACGGGGCAGAACCCTGGCGTTTCCCTACCAGTGCTGATTTAAAACCCATTGATATCAGTTTCAAAACGGGATTAGCAGAAGGGGAAGAAAAATTCATGCCGTACAAGCGTGATGAAAAACTGGTTCGTCCATGGGCTGTTCCCGGCACCCCCGGATTGGAACATCGTATTGGTGGATTGGAAAAACAAGACGTTACAGGTAATGTAAACTATGAACCGGAGAATCACCAACACATGGTGAATACGCGTCAGGCTAAAGTAGATAAGATTGCAAATTATATTCCTCTACAAACGCTGGATAGTGGTCCTGAAAAAGGAAAAGTATTGGTATTGGGATGGGGCTCTACCTATGGCGCCATTAAGAGTGCGGTGCAAGAATTACAAGCTGAAGGACATGCAGTAAGTCATGCACATATTCGTTACCTGCGTCCTTTCCCAAAAAATTTGGGAGATATCATAGGTAATTTTGAAAAAATACTGATACCTGAAATCAATAATGGGCAACTCATCAAAATCATCCGCGATCAATACCTTGTTGATGCAAAAGGCTACAATAAAGTGATGGGAGTGCCGATTACCAAAGGAGAATTGGTGGATGCGGTGAGGAAGATGATAAGTGAGAAGTAAAAAGTCAAAAGTCAAAAGTGAAAAGTCAAAGATGAAAGAATCCGTTTTTTGACTTTTCACTTTTGACTTTTTAATTACATTATGAACATCGAATCCCTACGAGACTTTGTGCTTTCTTTTCCTAACGTAGAAGAGACAACGCCTTTTGGGCCGGATACATTGGTATATAAAGTGAATGGGAAAATGTTCTTTCTGATGGGATTAGATAATGATCCCTTACAATTCAATGTGAAATGCGATCCTGATGAAGCGGTGGAACTACGCGAAATATATCCGCAATCTGTTTTGCCCGGCTACCATATGAATAAAAAACATTGGAATACAGTTGTTGTAGATAGGGTATTATCCTCAAAGCAACTCCAGGATTTTATTAAGAAATCTTACCAACTCGTTTCAAAGAAAAAATAAGTATCCGTGTAACTCTGTGCAAAACTCCTTTCACTCTGTGGTTTACTTTTTACCACAAAGAACACAGAGGTTTGCGCAGAGTTATGCGGAAAGGTTATTGGCCATCTTCTTGTGCTCCGGCAGCAAAGATTTGGTCAACGGCACCACCGAGCATCGGGAATTTTTCTTTTACAAAATTGGCAATAGTTGTTACTGCTTTCTGAGCCTGTTCAGGAGTGAGGCCTGCTTCCTTGGTTAATTTTTCAATAAGTTCGTTCATCTGTTTTAGTTTTTTAGCTTGTAGCTAATGGCTTATGGTTCATGGCATATAGTAAGAAGGTTTTATTATATGCCATGAACTATACGCTATGACCTATACGCTATGAATCATCAACCATTAGCTAACTGCAAGTTAATATGGTGCAACAAAAAAGCGATGAGAAGTTATTCCCATCGCCTGATAAAATATTGAAACTTATTTCTTGAATCTTCCTTGTACCTTATCTTCTTGAACCTTGTCTCTTCTTATGCTACTTTCAATGCACTCAACTTACTCTTTCCAAACATCTGTTCTGCATAAGCTTTGGTAACATGTAATTGTTTTACATCACTTCCCGGTAATTCAAACATCGCATCGGTTAGAATACCCTCACAGATACTACGTAAACCTCGTGCACCCAATTTATATTCAAGTGCTTTGCTCACCATGAAGTCCAGTACTTCGGTATCAATGATCAGTTCGATACCTTCCAATTCAAATAAGCGTGTGTATTGTTTGATCAATGAGTTCTTGGGTTCTGTTAGAATGCTTCTCAATGTTTCCTGATCTAAAGGATTGAGATGGGTTACAACAGGTAAACGTCCGAGTAATTCGGGGATTAGACCGAAGCTTTTCAGGTCTTGTGCATTGACAAATTGTAACAGGTTCTTGCGCTGCATTTCCTGTTCTTCTTTGTTGACACTGAATCCGATGGCATTGGTATTTACTCTTCTCGCGATTACTTTATCGATACCATCAAATGCGCCACCGCAGATAAAAAGAATATTCTTGGTATCTACTTTGATCATTTTTTGCTCAGGATGCTTTCTGCCACCCTGTGGAGGTACCAATACTTCTGTTCCTTCCAGCATTTTAAGTAATCCCTGCTGTACCCCTTCGCCACTTACATCGCGCGTGATAGAAGGATTATCTCCTTTACGCGCAATTTTATCCAGTTCATCTACATATACAATTCCTCGCTCTGCGGCTGCCACATCATAATTACAGTTCTGTAATAAACGTGTAAGCATACTCTCCACGTCTTCACCTACATAACCAGCCTCTGTAAATACTGTAGCATCAACAATGGCAAAAGGAACGTTTAATAAACGAGCAATGGTTTTTGCTAATAAGGTCTTACCGGTTCCTGTCTCACCCACCATGATGATATTACTCTTTTCAATTTCAACATCATCTTGTTGTTGTTTCTGCGTTACGCGTTTGAAATGATTATATACGGCAACAGATAATACTTTCTTCGCATCATCTTGTCCGATCACATATTCGTCCAAAAATTTCTTGATCTCAGCAGGTTTGCGCACATTCAGTTTGAAACCTGAATTGCCGGAATTGTTTTCTGCTTTATTGTTCAGTTCCTGTACAATGATCTCCTGTGCGTGCTCTACACAATTCTCACAAATATGTCCTTCCTGTCCGGCTATGAGGATCTTTACTTCATCGCGACTCCTACCGCAGAAAGAACAGTGTAAATGATTTGATTTTGCCATACAATGATTGTCAGACCTGTATTTCTGTACTAGACACGAATCATCAGTCCGATGTTGCAAAGTTAACCTCGTTCAGACTACCAAACGGGGTTAAAAAGGATAAATAAGGTGTATTTCGATTAAATTTTCGATAAAACAGCGTCTACAATGCCATATTCAACGGCTTCAGTAGCATTCATCCAGTAGTCGCGGTCGAAGTCTTTCATGATCTGCTCTACCGTTTTTCCGCAATTATCAGCCAGAATTTTAGCTCCTAATTCTTTGGTTTTACGAATCTGTTCAGCATGAATTTCAATATCAGCACTGGTTGCCTGGAAGTAACCCCCAATACTGGGTTGATGAATCATCACTTCCCCATGCGGATAAATAAATCTTTTTCCTTTGGCACCCGCGCTCAATAAAATAGATCCCATACTGGCTGCCAGTCCCATACAAATGGTACTTACCGGACTTTGGATCATTTTAATGGTATCATAAATGACCATACCACTGGTTACGACGCCACCCGGACTATTGATATAAAATTTGATTTCTTCGCCGGGTTTATCGGCATCCAGCAATAATAATTTACTGACTACATCACGTGCAGATTTGTCTTCAACAGGTCCCCACAAGTAAACCGCTCTTTTTTCAAAGAACAATTTCTCCATCTTCTTCATCATAAAACCAGCCTGCTCTTGTTTATCATCTTTTGGTTCATTCTCTTCCTCATCTTCCATGAGGTAGGGGTTGATGTATTTTGAGTGTATCATGTAATTTGAAAATTTGAAAATTTGAAAATATTTTGGTCCATAGTCCATGGACTACTTCTTCTCCTTCCTTGGATTGGTCAATAAAACCTCATCTACCAGGCCATATTCTTTAGCTTCCTGAGCGGTCATCCAGAAGTCGCGGTCGCTGTCTTGGGCGATGGTGGCTACATCTTTTCCGGTATGATGTGCAGTGATGGAGTATAGTTCTTGTTTCAATTTCTTGATCTCACGGGCTGTGATTTCAATATCGGTGGCTTGTCCACCAATAGCACCACTGGGTTGGTGCATCATGATACGACTATGTTTCAATGCCGTACGTTTTCCTTTTACGCCGGCACACAACAGAATTTGTCCCATACTGGCAGCCATACCGGTACAAATGGTAGCTACATCCGGACCAATAAACTGCATGGTGTCATAGATGCCCAAACCTGCATATACACTGCCCCCCGGACTATTGATATACATCTGAATATCGCGACTGCGGTCGGTACTTTCTAAGAATAGTAATTGTGCGGTAACAATATTGGCTACATAATCATTGATACCCTCACCCATAAAAATAATACGGTCCATCATCAAGCGGCTGAATACATCCATACTGGCTACATTCAGGGGGCGCTCTTCAATGATATAGGGGGTGAGATTGGTTACATGGTGTTGCTGATAACTATGCAAAGTGGCACTGCTGATACCACGGTGTTTTACTGCATACTGCTCAAACTCTTTTCCAAAATTCATATTGATTCAATTTTCGCTTTGAAGATAAGTGATTTGCTATTTCACCGGCCAAAACCTTGTTCAAATACTGTGCAAAGCTCTGTTTAAGACAACAAGTCACGCGGAATGTCTGATGTCGGATGTCGGATGTCGGATTTGTCATGTCAGAGGGCGGGGCTAAAGTTTGATTTCTTGATTTTTTGATCTTTGATTTATTAAGAAAGCTCATAAAAAAGCCGGATATGACTATCCGGCCTTAATTCTATTTCTTACATCTGACATCAGATCAGAGATCAAAAATCAAGAAATCAAACTTCAAAAATCCTAGTGGTGGTGATGGTGCAGTTTTTCTGCAAAGGTTTCAGCGCTGATACTTTCTTCTTTTGCCGTTACCTGAGATTCCAACAAACCAAAGAGTTTTTCAGTGCTGATGCGGTGGTAGCTTTCCTCTACGTATTTTCTATCCTGCATCATGCGGTTGGCATAATCGTCAACCCACTGTTGGTTATCACCCAATGCGCCTAATTGTCCGCCCATATAGCTGAACAATTGTTGTTTAGCAAATTCACGGATATCATCAGGATGAACTTCAATTTTATTGTCTGCAACCAGCTTGCTGCTTACCAATGTCCATTTCAATTGGTTGATGAAAGTTGGGTATTCCTGTTCTGCTTCTTCGGCAGTCTTTTGCTTTTCGCCACCGGTTTGTAACCAGCGCTTCAGGAAGCTTTCAGGGAATTCCATGTTGGTATGGTCTACCAGGTGATGATAGATCTGATCATGGATTTGATTGCGGGCCTGTTGTGCATAGTAATTTTCAATTTCTTTTTTCACTTCAGCACGGAAATCTTCGGCGGTAGTGATCTCAGTATTTGGATATACAGCTGCAAAAAACTCAGCATTCATCTCAGCTTTCTCAACCAGTCCAACTTTCGTGATCAACAACTTGAAATAACGGTTGCCATCAGCAGGAGTGAGACCCAGGTCAGCCAGAATAGCTTCTTTCTCTTTGTCTTCAAAGGCTTTATCCAACTGCAATACAACGGTATCATTGGGTTTCTTACCTAAGAAGTTTTTGCGGAATGATGCTTCGAAATATTTAACCAGTAATGAGTTGTCTTTGCTGATTCCACCTTCAATCTCATTTCCATTCTCATCACACTCAATGAATTTTACATTCAGTACGTTTTCATCACCGGCAACAGCTTCTGGCTCGGTCATTTTTCCATTACGGATTTGTAAACGTTCAACTTCCTGATCGATCATTTCATTTGTTATATCAATCACATAACGGGTTACTTTGATCTTTTTGGTGTCGATTTCAAAATTGGGTTTCAAACCAATCTCAAACGCAAAGCTTACATCAGCCGGATTGTTCATATCCAAGGCACGTGCATCATTATCTAATGGTAAAGGCTGAGCGAAAATGTCTAACTGCTCGTTATTCAGGTAAGTATTCAATTCCTTTTCAACTGTACGCAACACTTCATCAGTGAAAACACTTTGTCCGTACATTTTCTTTACCAATCCGGCAGGCACCATTCCCTTTCTGAATCCTGGGATATTAGCGGTCTTTGCATATTTCTTCAGACTCTGCTCAAAACCTGATAGGTAGTCTTCCTTATTTAAAGTAACGGTCAATTTGTCGGTCAGTAATCCAATGTTTTCTCTGGTAACGGTGGCCATGATATATATTTTATTGATATTTTATCGGTTGAATCTCAAATCTTATCTTCAATAAGTTCGAAACTCTTTTTCCAAACGGGCAGCAAAGGTAGGAGTTTACCGCTTAAAAACAGCTGTTAAACACCAAATAAAGCCATTGAAGACAATGCTTTCCCATTTTTCTTACCGGCATTTCTTTGTGAAGTTGTAAGAGTCTTAGGTAGATTCAGTTCTTCGGTTTTCTTTGTTTTTACCCGGGGATATCCATGGCATATTAAGTGATACCGGTCTAGCAAAACAAATCTTAAATAATTGATTATCAAATATTTGAAAAAATTTCCACCATTCTTGTTTATTTTTAGTGTATTCAATGTTGACAAATACCGGCTGGGAGAAGCAACAGAAAAAGGGGGGCTTTGTATCTTCCAGTTATGGAAAACACTTATTACACCTTGCAAACTTTGTACAGGATTGTAAGAGAAGAACCCCATCCTGAGCAATACCTCTGTACACCACGTGAGATGATCCTGTATTCAACATTTAGTTGGGATACCATTCACAAACATTTGCTTGCGCTGGCCCAGCAGGGGCTCGTGATGCTGCAGCAGTTAGATACACCTCATTGCTATATAACTACGCAGGGTATTGAAACCGTCAAATCATCTTTAGTGAACGATGATAACAATGAAGCCATTGGGTTATTGGTGAAAAGAGAAGCAGTTTAAATAGAAGCTATTAAATAAGTAAGGCCCTCATTGAGGGCCTTTGTTTTTTGTGCGGATGATAGGAGTCGAACCTACACGCCTCGCGGCGCCAGATCCTAAGTCTGGTGCGTCTGCCAATTTCGCCACATCCGCTTTTCCGTTGCCGGGTGGCAAAAGTAGGGGATTTACTCAGAAAATAATGGTAAAACTCGTTCCTTTATTTGGTTCACTGGTTACGGAAATAGTACCCCCCAATTCATTGACTTGATGTTGTACGAGGTACAAACCAATTCCCTTGCTGTCATTTTCTACTTCAGTATTGCGTTGGAAACGAAATAAAGTAGCGCCAAATTTGTCCATATCAATCCCTTTGCCATTGTCACTCACCCTTAAGCAAACACGTCCATTTTCCATAAAGCTTTCCAAACGAATTTCTAGTGGGGCGTCTTCACGGCTATACTTGAGCGCATTACTAATGAGATTGTATAAGATACTATGCAGATATACTTTTGCATAATCAAAACTAGCTACATTAAAATCTCTGTAGATGACCGCATATTTTTGTTGGATCAAATGGTCTAGCTGAACCAATACACTATTGGTGATGGCATCAAAATCACATGTACTGAAAGGCGATTTTTGATCCAGATGCCACTGTAGTAATTTGATTAGTTCATTCAGGTTATTGTACAGATCATTGCTGGCCTGCTTTAAATACTGAAAAGCTTGTTGACCAGACTCCTCGTCTTTTTTGCTTTCATATACCTGTAATAATTTCTTGATATTATTTGCAGGTCCTCTTACGTCATGTGTGATGATACCGGCAAAGTCTTTCAGTTGCTTTATTTTCTTTTCTAGTTCATCCTGTATCTGTAATTGTAGCTTGTTTTGTTCATGCAAACTTTTATTCAATACAATCAGTTGTGTAATGTCTGTAAAGGCGGCTACAACAAATTTTTCTTCACCAACATCTGTCATTCTAGTGTTAACAGAAAACCATTTGAGCTGATTATCTCCCGTCGTAACACCCATGATAACATTGTACTGCGGTTGTTGAGTTCTGAGTGTAAGAACAATCGGATGATTTTCTGTAGGTATGATATTCTCATCAAGATCAATAGCAGTCCATCTTTCACTATTGGAAGAATCACCCATTAGTTGATCCGCTGATACCGCTAAAAGGGATAATGCTTTATCATTAAAGCCTACAATTTTACCTTGATCACTTTGAACTACAATACCTTCTTCAAGTGTATCGATTACTGCATTTAGAAAATGCGGATCTTTTGAATATGGTAACGAAGCATCGTACATTGCTATGGAGGAATAACAATACAATAGTATTTATTATCAAGTCACCAACACTTAAAATGAAATTAAAACCGGTGAGGTGGTTCTAATTAAAGATAAGCAAACGTTTGCACTATTTTGTTGAAAATGCTTCTAAAATTTTTTTGATCACCCCATCCTGTGCTCTTCCATCAATCCAACGAATCACTGCTACCAGTTCATGTTCCGGATCCACATAGATGAGATTATTGCCATTACCTACATGTGTAAATGCAGTGGCAGGTGCACTAGGTAAGAATTTACGATCGGTATTTAAGAACCAGTTCATATAACCATAATCGTTTTTCGGAACTGTTGGGGTCAATGATTTTTTGATCCATTCTTCACTCAACAATTGTTTGCCATTCCATTTTCCCCGATTCAATGTAAGCCAGCCAAAACGTGCCATATCATAGGCATTGATGAACATACCTCCACCCCAATGTCCACCACCGCTTACGGATTGAACTGGTTGTCCATCCAAAACGATCCACGCATTTCTATAACCCGTCCACCGCCAGGTATTAGATGCGCCAATGGGATCCATAAGGGTTTGTTTGAGCACTTGTGGTAAAGGCTTTCTCCAAACACTAGTCGCAGCCAATGCCAATACATTTACCCTCACATCATTGTATTCATAAGTGGTGCCGGGTTGATTGCGTGGTCTGTTCAGCCATTTATTGGCATCAGGGTCCGGTCTGTCTGCCCAATCCGGTTTACCCCAAAGCGTTCCTTCCCAATCACTGGTTTGTCTGAGTAGGTCATCCCAAGTGATGGTACGATTATGTGGCGATGCAAACGGAAACAAAAGTTGGGGGGTGTCTATTTCTTCTGCAGCTCTGTTGATCGGTGCTTTTGGATCGTACCATTCAATCGGCGGAATATAGGAAGCTACTGTGTCATTTACATTTCTAATCAATCCCTGATCTACCGCAACACCTACTAATGCAGATAAAAAACTTTTGGTAACACTATGTGTCATATCGCAACGCATGGGCTCGCCCCATTGTGCTACTATATAGCCTTTGTAAATAATGAGTCCAGTCGCCTCTCCGCGATCTGCAAATGGACCAATCCCTTCTCCAAAAGGTTCTTTGCCAAAAGTTCGGTAATGATTGATTTCCATGCTGCGTGGATTCTTCGACTCACCGGCTTTAGCCAATGCAATCGCTTCTTCTAATACTGCATTATTCAATCCCATTGCTGATGGTGATCGTTGTTCCCAAACACCGGCTGCAGGAAAATAAATGGCTGATCGCTGTTGTGCAAACAACAAATAAGGAAACACTACCAACAAGAAAAGGCTTAGTAAACGTTGTGATTTCATGTTACTAAGGTAGGGATAGCAGGTGGCTTATAGTCCATAGCAAATAGTAATTTTTCTACAATATGCTATGAACTATAAGCAATAAGCTAAACTATCTCTGCCCAGCATAACGCCTGCTATCACCGCCTCTGAAAGATCTGCGTTGTGTGTGGTTTCGTTGAGGTGGTGGTTGTTTGGAAACAGGTTTGAAATTGGTCAGAGAAATATTGGTCATCGCATAAGGATGATCTGTAATAATCGGAATCTGAATACCAATCAGTTTTTGAATGTCTCTCAGGTTTACTTTTTCTTCCGCATCACAGAAAGCGATGGCAATTCCTGAAGCACCTGCGCGTCCTGTTCTTCCAATACGGTGAACATAAGTTTCCGGAACATCCGGTAACTCATAATTAATCACATGCGATAATTGTTCTACATCAATACCACGTGCGGCAATATCTGTAGCTACCAATACGCGCAGTGTTCCGTTTTTAAAATCATTCAATGCTCGTTGACGGGCATTCTGTGATTTATTACCATGAATGGCTGCAGCGCCGATGTTTGATCTTAGAAGATCTTTCACCACTTTATCAGCCCCATGTTTGGTTCTGGTAAAAACCAATACAGTTTTGATATCCTGATCAGACAATATATGATGTAATAATGCTCGCTTATCTTGTTTCTCAACAAAATAAACAGACTGTTCAATTTTTTCAACCGTAGATGATACTGGTGTTACTTCTACTTTTTTGGGTTGGTGTAAAATACTATTGGCGAGTCCGGCTATTTCTGGAGGCATGGTTGCAGAGAAAAACAGGGTTTGTCTTTTAACAGGTAGTTTGGTAATTACTTTTTTCACGTCGTGAATAAAGCCCATATCCAACATTCTGTCTGCCTCATCCAATACAAAAAACTGTAATTGTTGCAAACTCACATAACCTTGTTGCATCAGATCCAATAAACGACCGGGTGTTGCGATTAATATATCAACACCTCTTTTCAACGCTTGTGTTTGGGGTACTTGTGATACACCACCAAAAATAACAGCATGAGAAAGTCCGGTATGTCTACCATAAGCAGCAATACTTTCATCAATCTGAATGGCTAGTTCTCTGGTGGGAGTCAATATCAATGCTTTGATACCTCTCTGGCTAGTCTTCTGCTGATAAAGTAATTGTAATAATGGAATAGAAAACGCTGCGGTTTTTCCGGTTCCTGTTTGCGCACAACCCAATAAGTCATTCCCTTCCAAAATAATGGGAATAGCCTGTTGTTGGATGGGTGTAGGAGTTGTGTAACCTTCTGTCTGGAGCGCACGTAAAATGGGCTCTATCAGATTCAATGAATCAAATGTCAATGGAATAAATTTTATGTAAAAACACAACTGAATTCGCTCAGTTGTTATATAACCTTCCTACCTGTAGATGCTAAAAGCGACCTGTAAAAGACTGATGAACTTTGTCACGGAAGGAAATCGAGTCGTGTAGAGAGAGTATATGAATGCTGCAAAGATAGGGAAAATAAGTGGATTATGGTTTATAGTCCATGGTCGATGGTCAATAGCTCATAGTTCATGGCTAATGGTAGTGTAAGTTAGGTGCTGATAGTTAGAATGCCTTTTTTCACCTTCACTTTTGACTTTTCACTTTCCCATCAAATCATCTCCACAATCATCTCCAAATAACGCTGATCTATTGTATCAAATTGGTCTAGTTCACTGGCGTCAACATCTAAAACACCCAATACCACTCCATCGCGGATGACAGGAACAACGATTTCAGATTTTGAGAGACTACTGCAAGCGATATGTCCGGGAAATTTTTCAACGTCGGGTACAATCAATGTTTTGGCTTCAGACCAACTGGTACCACATACACCTCTTCCTTTTCGGATACGGGTACATGCTACAGGTCCTTGGAAGGGGCCTAATACCAGTTCATCGTTCTTCACCCAATAAAATCCAACCCAGAACCAGCCGAATTGTTCTTTCAATGCTGCTGCAATATTGGCGAGGTTGGCTACCAGATCATTTTCACCTTCGATCAATGCTTTGATCTGTGGTATCAATGATTCGTATTGTGTTTGTTTATCTCCTTTGATGATGCTTAAATCTTCTGCCATTGGGCAAAGGTAAATGATATCATTGATGAGCTTGTTATCTGCGTGGATCATGACAATCTGCGTCCCATTATTTCACATATTTACCAATCACCGGTAATTTCTGAAACTCCTTCTTCTCTACCAGCAAAACAAACCAAGCGTATATGGCTATCAATACACATCCAAATGCAGTTCCCAACCAAAGCGATGAAATAAAATATACAAAAGCTCTATGGATAAAAAAAAGTAGGGTTACAATTACAAGATAAGCGATCAGCTTTTTGGTGACGTAAGGGATCGGATAGTGCTTTTGTCCGAGTCGATAACTGATGATCATCATCAATGCATAACACGAAAAGGTAGCCCATGCACTTCCATTGTAACCAAATAATGGAATCCACCATATGTTTAGTAAAACAGTGATGACAGCACCTGCCAATGTAATCCATGCACCGGTTAATGTTTTGTTAGTGAGTTTATACCATACACTCAGGTTATAATAAATACCCAGAAATACACTTCCCATCGCCAGAATAGGTACAATCGATAATCCTTCCTCATACAATGCCGCATTTTTGCCATAGCCGAAATATTTGATCAGTGGAAGATTCACAACAATACCTAACCAAATAAAGGAACAAGTAATCACAAAAAACTTCATCACTCTTGCATAAGTGCGTGGTGCATTTTCTTCTTTGGATTGATTGAAGAAAAAAGGTTCTGCACCCATACGAAACACCTGAATAAAAATGGTGATCAGTACCGCTAGTTTATAATTAGCACCAAAAATACCGAGTTGTCTTAATTCCTCATCTCTCGAAAGGTCTAATACACGTGTATAGACCAGTCGACTGAGCATTTCATTAATCATGCCTCCCAATCCAACAATGATCAATGGATAAGAATATTGCATAACCTGTTTCCATAATTTCCAGTTCACTGAAAATCGAAAACTCAGTAATTCTTTTGTAAGTAAGACCAAGGTAAGTATGCTGGCGATGATATTGGCAATGATATAATAACCAATATCGATCGTTGGATCATAAAAAAACAACCAAGGGTTGGATGGATTCTCTTTGTACAGTTTCGGACAAACACCTATGAAAAACAGAACCAGTAACACATTTACTACAATACTGAATACCTTGATAAAAGCGTAAAAACGTGGTCTTCCTTCTTGTCTAAGTTTAGCAAAAGGAATGACGGAAAGCGTATCGAAGAACAAGATCCAAGCGATCCATTGAATGTACTCTGGATGATCCGGAAAGTCAATTGCTGTCGCTAGAGTATGGGTATTGAGTAAAAGAAAAGACGTAAATACGACAGTACTGATCAGGATGGAACTCATGAGTGTATTAAATACTACTGATTTCTCATGATCCTGTGCAAAACGGAAATAACTGGTCTCCAAACCATACGTAAACAAAATATTCAAAAACGGAATAACTGCATACACTTGAGTGATACTGGCAGTGCTGGCGGGTTCATACAGCCAAAAAAGTAACAGACTCAAGGCGTAGCCTAGAAAACGGCTGGCAATTGTGGGTACACCATACCATAATGTTTGTCCTGCTAATTTTTTAATACTGCTCATATGATGAATAGTGAGTAGTGAGTATCAAGGAATGTTTGTGGAAGCGTTATTCACTACTGACTACTCACTACTCACTGCGACTGCAAAATACACGATTAATTATGAATATCAACAGGAGCTGTAGTACTTATCCCTTTTCCCGGCGCTGCAAAATTGGGGTTCTTTAAAAAACTAGTATCTGTTAAGGTATGCAGAAAAGCAGTTAGTTGTCCTATCTCAAAATTGGAGAGTGGTAGCCTGTTTTGTAATAAAGGATCTGTTCTTGGATCAGGCACCATGTTTTTTCTGTAGTGTTCCATAACAGTCATCACAGAAAAAAAACGACCATCATGTCCATAAGGGAAACTGCGCATCACATTCCTTAAACTGGGGACTTTGAATTTTAGCGAGTCCATTGGATCATTGGTAATTTTCATTCTTCCCAAATCTTTTAAAAATGGATCAATCGGCATACCAATATTCCTATAGCTATAATCTGTGAACATCGGTTCAGTGTGGCAACTCACACATTTTTTTTTGAAGATGTCATAACCCAATTTTTCCGGGAGAATAAAAGTATCTACCCCTTGCATCACTCGGTCATATTTGCTATTACCACTAACAAAAGTGAGTACAAACTGACTGACGGCTTTGGTTAGTTTTTCTGTTGTGATCTTCTCATCACCAAAAGCAGCTTTGAATAATCTTCGGTATTCTTTTTCTGCCTGGAGTTTTGAAAGCACGTTTTGAATGCTCTCTGCCATTTCAGTATCAGCAGTAATAGGCGCTAGTGGCTGTAGATCTAAATGATTAATCCCGCCATCCCACATGAATTCTTTTTGCCAGGCCAGATTGAAGAGTCCGGGTGCATTGCGTGTGGAGAGCGAATTGTTGTAACCATGACTTAAACTATGATCATACGTATTGAAAGCCCCAAATTGTTGGTGACAAGTGCCACAGGAGATCGTTCCATCTTTACTTAACCGGGTATCATAAAATAACTGTCTACCCAATTCTATACCTTCTTTCGTTAAAGGATTTGATTTGAAATCATATACAGGTTCGGACCATCCTTTCGGCACCATCAATTTTACAGGTGTTGGTTTGAAATACTGGTTGCCTGTAACCCAACTGATACAGATCAGGCATATAACTACAATAACTCCTATCGTTTTACGGTATTTCATTTTTGTTGCGATAAGATTGAAAACATGTTTACGTAGTTATTTGCAATACTCACTGCCAATGTGCCCGGACTATGACAAACGGGTTCTTTTGCAATGATTAATGGATATGGTCTTTCAAACCATTTTTTGGCATCTGTAATAATTGAAACTTTATTATTAGTAACAGATAAAGGCAATGTAATGGAACGTGCGGTATTATTATTTCCTCTGAAACCGCCAATATGATACGTAAATTGTTTCCCTGCAATCTGTGAACTGGTAGCAGTACCTTCTAGTTTTGCCATGATGTAGCCACTATTCCATGTCCAGAACATGCCATGTAGTGGATCCAATGCCCCCGATTGCACACCGGATACATTTCGTAAACTATCTACCCCTAATAGAAAATGAATCGATCGGTATTGCCCAATAGGGATGTTCAATATAATGTTCCCGGAAACTGAGTCAGCAGCATCAATCAAATAATACTGCACAGGAAGTATTATTTTTTTTCCTTGTTCATTTGTTAACTCGAAGTGAGAGACATAATATTTGAAACGATTGATGGTAATAGTATCTCCATACATTATGTACGATTGCTCAGGCACCAATAATGCTTCCCCAAATCGGTTTTGAAAATGAATCATCAACTGTTGGGTCTTTTGCGACTGTACAGATGATGTCATCAATATCAATAAAAAGAATAGGAGTGGTTTCACAGCTTAGCGATAATCGTTTTTATTAATTTTTCTTCTTAGTTCTTTATTTTGGGTATTCTTCTTTTTAGATTCTATTCGCTTTTCTTTTGATGCTTTGGTGGGTTGAGTAGCTTTTCTGATTTTTCTTTTGATCAGTGATGTTGTCAGCAATTGAATCATTTTTTTGATGACTGCTTGCTTATTCCCCAGCTGTGTTCTTTCTGACTGCGATTTTACCAATAAAAATCCTTCATCGGTGATCCTGTTTTGCAAACGGTTTCTGATCAGTTCTTTTTGTTCATCCGTAAATAGTATGGATGACTGAATGTCCCAACGCCCTTCTACCATGGTTTCTACCTTGTTCACGTTTTGTCCGCCCTTGCCACCACTTCTGGCAGTCTGGAATTTTATTTCAGGGGTTATATCTATCTTCATCGCACTAAAGTTCGGATAAAAAAGGTTAAGGAAATATGAGAATTGTAATTCAAAGAGTAAGTGAAGCTGCTGTAAGCGTCGATAGACAAATAACAGGCAGTATCGCTAATGGATTATTGGTATTGATGGGTGTTGAAGATGCGGATACTATGGAAGATATCGAATGGCTGAGTAATAAGATTACTAATATTCGTTTATTTAACGATGCAGATGGGGTAATGAATCTATCTGTAAAAGATATCGATGGGGACATTTTATTGGTGAGTCAGTTCACTTTGCATGCCAGTACTAAAAAAGGGAACAGGCCTTCGTATATCAAAGCATCAAAAGCTGAATTTGCGATTCCGATGTATGAGAAAATGATCCGTCAGTTAACCATTGATCTTGGAAAGCCGATACAAACAGGTGTTTTTGGTGCTGATATGAAAGTGTCTTTATTGAATGATGGTCCGGTAACCATTGTGATTGACTCTAAAAATAAAGAGTAATGGATGTCGAGAACAGAGATCATATTGACCAATTGATGCGTGCTTTTTATGCAAAAGTGATTCCGGATGCAGTTATTGGACATTATTTCACACAAGTGATTCAAATGGATTTGGAAAAGCATTTACCGATGATTGTTGATTTTTGGGAAACGGTACTTTTTGGTGTTGCAAAATATAAATCAAATGCCGTAGCGATACACCAGCATTTGCATGAAAAATCAGCATTTGAAGACAAACATTTTACGCAATGGGTAAAACTATTCCAATTAACAGTTGATGAATTGTTTGAAGGAGAGAAAGCAGAACTAGCCAAACAAAGAGCATTATCCATTGCTACTGTAATGAAATTCAAGCTTCTACATCAACAGCAAGGCTATTTTGGACAGAAATAACCAATTATTACTTTTTCTTATCATTTTTTTTGTTAACTTATACGTTCACAAGAGAAAGTTGTCGTATAATCTCAATCTGTTTGTAGTGTAATACTCGATGGCGGGTATCATAACAAAAAACTGTTTTTCTTCGGCAATTATTTATATCAAACCTAAGGAAAACAGATCTTACGAGTCGTGATTATATTCTTTGTCTATGAGTGAAAAGCAGAAAAGCAGTATAGTTGCAGGTACCCATTTAACCAAGGATGCTGTTAAAAAGCCGGTTCTTGTTTTTATTATTCCCGATCATTCTCTTTCGTTAGATCAATTGGTTGGTTCTTTTATAGATCCCGGGAAAATTTGTTTTGTCATTTGTGGACTACTCTCATCTGCGCAAAAAAAACAATTAAACACACTAGCTAAAAAAAATAAGGCTTTAAAGCTTCGATCTATACAGTCGGATAGCATTCCAAGTATGGGAGATATATTGGTAATTGATGATGAGCAGTCAGGTATTTCATTTATGGCTGCCTTACGCGAGTCAAAAAATATTTCATCCAATTACAAGGATGTGATCCGCTTACTCAATCAAGAAGATGGATTACTCAAAATCATTCTCTTTTGTAAAGAGTTGCAGAAAGATGATTTAGAATCTTTTGAAGATTTCGCTGCTCATTTAATTGTAGAGGAAAGATTTGTAAATGATGAGTTGCTGGCATTGCCTGAAGCGAACATCATGGATATGTGCTTGCCGGTAAATGAAATGTCGGCAGCGGTAGAAAAGATCATATCCGGTAAATTGAGACTTAGGAATCGTTCTTTTCATCATCTAACAACCCTACAACAATCACATCAACTGGCAGAAAATATCAATCAACAGATCGATGGCATTCTTTGGGAAGCAAATGCACAAACATTTGAGTTTACATATATCAGTCCACAGGTAGAAAAAATTCTAGGATATACTGTTCATGAATGGATGTCACAAAAAGATTTCTGGCAAACACATATTCATCCGGATGATCGGGATGGTGCTGTGAACTTATGCCATTGTGAAACAGTAGCGGGACGAGATCATGTATTTGAGTATCGTATGATCGCCAAAAATGGAAAAGAAATCTGGGTACATGATCGGGTAACTATAGAATGTAAGAAGGGCATTCCTTCGGTTCTAAGGGGTGTGATGATAGATATCACAAGAGAAAAGGAAATACAACGACGATTGTTACAAGAAAAGCAATTGACTGATTTACTGGTGCATAACCTGCCTAATGTCTTCTTTCTTTTTAATGCTGAAGGCAAGTTCCTTTTGTGGAACAGAATGCTGGAAAATATTTCAGGATATAGCCATGAAGAAGTAGCGAAGATGAGTCCTTTTGATTTTTTCAGTGATGAAGTGAAGCCATTGATTAAAGCCAATATTGAATTAACTTATCAGGAAGGATATACTGAAATCGAAGCGCCATTCATTGCTAAAAACAAAAGGCTTATTCCTTTGCATTTTACTGCCAGGCAAATTACCTATATGGGTGAGCCTTGTATTTATGGAGTGGGTACAGATCTCAGTAAGGTGAAGAAAGCCATGCTGGAGCTGAGTCAGATGATCAATAATACAGATGAAGCCTTTTTATTATTGGATACAGCTCTGAATATTATCACTTTTAATAACAGGTTCAACACTTTATACAAGGATCTTTTAGGCATCACTGTTCGGAAAGGCGAATGTATTTTGGAATATGCGGAAGAAAAACGTGTCTCCCAATTAAAGGATATGTATCAGCAGGTGTTGAATGGAGCTGAACTGGCGAATGAAATCAATATAACCGGAATAGATGGTTTGAGTAAGGCCTTTTCTGTTAGATATAAACCAGCTTTGGATGATCATGATAAAGTAATTGGTGTCTTCGTCACTGCAACTGATATCACATCAGAAAAATTAGTGAAAGAGGAGTTGCTTGTATCGGAACAACGCTACAAATATTTGTTCGATAACAATCCGGCTCCCATGTTTATATGGGATTTCGAAACCAAACAAATATTGGATTGTAATGATGCTGCATTATTGAAATATGGCTATTCCCGCGATGAATTTTTACAATTGACCATTTTAGATATTCGACCAGTGGAGGATATCGATAGAATTTTATCGGTAACCTCTTCAGAAGAGATCTATACCAATTATGGCAAATCCCTTCACGCAGATACTTGGCGTCATTTGAAGAAAAATGGAGAGATCATGGATGTAGAAATTACCGGTCATATCCTTGATTTCAAAGGTAGAAAGGCGGCACTGGTATTGATCCATGATGTAACCGAACAAAAAAGAGCAGACGCGCAGTTACAGTTGAGTGAACAACGCTTTAAGTCGCTTATTCAGGATGGGAGTGATTTAATTGGCATCCTTGACATCACGGGTAACTATAGTTATGTAAGTCCAACATCTGTTTCGGTTCTGGGTATAGAACCATCAGAATTTATTGGAAAAAATGCATTTGATTTTATTCATCCGGATGATAAAGAAGAAGTGATCTCACAATTTAGTAGACTTGTTACGGATAAAAGAATCAGTATACCACCTTTTAGGTTCAAAAATAAAGATGGTGAATGGCGTTGGATAGAAACGGTGGTTACCAATTTGTTGGATGATCCAGCGATCATGGGTATTGTGGCGAATTCAAGAGATGTAACAGATAAAGAACATTTGTTTCGTGAGCTAAAAGCCAGTGAATCGCGCTATCGTGGTTTCTATGACTCACAAACCAATTTTGTGATTCGCACCGATATGGAAGGCAAATACAGTTACTACAATAAAAAATTTGAAGAAACATTTGGCTGGTTATACCCTGATGGAAATATCCTCGGTAAAAGTTGTTTGGATTCTATTTGTGCATACGATCATCCAAAAGTTTTTGAAGTTGTCCAAAAATGTATTGATACACCTGAAACAGTTTACAAAGTAGAACTTGATAAACCATTGGAAGATGGGTCAGTACTTACAACACTTTGGGATTTTACCTGTGTTACTGATGCTGAAGGAAAACCTTTTGAAATTCAATGTATGGGCATTGATATTACAGAAAGGATACAATTCGAAAAATCTTTACGTGAAAGTAACGAAAGGTATGAATATATCAACAAAGCTGCCAATGATGCTATATATGATTGGGACACTACCAATGATAAATTTTATTGGGGAGAAAGTTTTACTAGGATTTTTGGTCATCAGGTTAACATCAGCAACTTTACTTTAGATGATTTAGCAAAGTTGGTACACCCCAATGATGTTGTAGTTGCTCAAAAAGAGTTACAAGCTTTTCTTGCTGACCCAACACGTAATAGTTGGACTTTTGAGTGTCGACTACAAAGAGCAGATGGTACTTATGCGTATATCAAACAGATTGGTTATTTGATCCGCAACAGCGATGGCTCTCCCAAACGAATGATTGGTGCATTGAGGGATGTTTCAGAGAATAGAGAATTACAGCAGTTGGTTAATAATGCTACCAAACTTTCAAGAATTGGTGCTTGGGAAGTAGATGTGAAGCGAAACACATTGTATTGGTCACCCATGACAAAAAAAATACATGAAGTAGAGGATGATTTTGTTCCCTCGATTGAGGATGGGGTTAGTTTCTATCGTGAAGACGTTCGTGAGGAGGTTGGATCAATTGTACTCAAAGCCATGCAAAAAGGAGAAGCGTTTGACTTCGAAATGCCATTAATTACTGCAAAAGGGAATGAATGTTGGGTAAGGGCAATTGGAGAAGTAGAAATATTTGATGGAGAGGTGATCAGGGTATTTGGAAGCTTTCAGGATATCAATGAAAGAAAAATAGCACAATTGCGTTTGCAAAATACCGCAGATAATATTCCGGGTGCAATGTTCCAGTTTCAATTACTTCCTGATGGAACAGATCGCTTAATGAATTTGACAAAAGGTGGGGCAGATCTTTGGGGGTACTCACCGGAAAAGTGTATGGCCAATACTGATCTGGTTTGGCAGCAGATAAAAGCCGGCGGTGATTATGATCATGTTATTGAAACCATGTATGAATCTGCAAACACCTTAAATAGGTGGTATTGTTTATGGCGTAGTAGAAAACCTGATGGAAGTATTCGTTGGCATGAAGGTCTTGGCTCTCCACGTAAACTATCTGACGGCAGTATCCTTTGGGATTCTATTATCACTGATGTTACTGAAAAACAGCGACTGGAACAATTGCTTGAAAAAGCCAGTCAGATGGCAAAAATTGGTAGCTGGGAGAAAAGTTTAACCAATGATCAGACTGATGACATGTACTGGTCTGCTATGACCCGACAAATACTTGAAGTAGATGATGGTTATAATCCTTCTTTGACCGGAGGTTTTGAATTTTATAATGAGAAAAGTAAACAATTGATTCAAAATGCAGTAGAAGTATTGATCAACGAGGGAAAGGAATTTGATCTGGAATTATTATTGACAACCGCAAAAGGTAATCAAAGATGGGTTCGTTGTATTGGAGAGGCGGAGATTTCAGAAGGTAAATGCACACGTATCTATGGAAGTTTTCAGGATATACATGAAAGAAAAGTTGCTGAACTTGAGATAAAGGGTACCAATGAAAGATTTGAAAAAGTAACCAAAGCCACCAATGATGCTATTTGGGATTGGGATATATTAACCGATCAAACATATTTGGGAGAAGGATTCCAAACACTTTTTGGATACGATTTATCCAATGTACAACATGATTTAATATTGCGGGAGTGGTCTGGACTCATTCATGAAGAAGATGCAGAGTTGGTAAAAAAGCATTTTAAACTTGCACTTGAGTCATCGAACATTTATAAATGGCAAATGGAATATCGCTATAAAAAAGCCAATGGTAGTTATGCTTTTGTTCAGGATAAAGCGTTAATTATTCGCGATGATCAACTCAAGGCGATTAGAGTGGTAGGAGCCATGAGCGATATTACTTATAGAAAAGAGTACGAAGAATCTTTGCGAAGGCTGAATACATCACTGGATGCAAAAGCAAAAGATTTAGCGGTTTCAAATGCTGAACTGGAACAATTTGCATATGTGGCATCGCATGATCTTCAAGAGCCGCTTAGAATGGTCACAAGTTTTCTAACCCAATTACATAAAAAATATCATGATCAGCTTGACGATAAGGCTAATCAGTACATACATTATGCTGTAGATGGTGCTAAAAGAATGCGACAGATCATTCTTGATCTACTCGAGTATTCAAGGGTAGGTAAGCATGATAGCACATTGGAAACAATTGAAGTAAAGCAGATCATAGAAGAAATACAGCTTTTACAGCGCCAACGCATGATCGAAAAAAATGCATCGATTCATTATGATGAACTTCCGGTGATACAGTTTTATAAAGTGCCGTTGACACAAATATTTCAAAATTTAATCGGAAACGCGCTGAAGTATTCAAAAGATAATGAAAGGCCAAGGATCATGATAAAAAGTGAAGTAATGGAGCATTATTATTTATTTAGTGTTGCAGATAATGGAATTGGCATTAGTGAAGAGTTTCATGAAAAGGTATTTGAAATTTTTCAAAGACTACACAGTAGGAATGAATACGAAGGAACCGGAATGGGCTTGGCAATCGTAAAAAAAATTCTCGAAAATCTAGGCGGAAAAATATGGTTAGAGTCAGAGGAGGGTGAAGGAAGTACTTTTTATTTCACGATTCCAAAATAATCGTCATGGGTATCTGGAAGCGTTATAAACAACATATCAAAAATAATTTTTGTCTTGATCAGATACCCATCAATGATATACAATATTGGAAAACAAGATTATTTGCCAACGCGATTATCTATATCTTACCACTTTCATTAATAGCGTATATTCCGGGTGTTTATTATAGTTGGCATTTGGGTTTATATTCACTTGTATTGATTGATACACTTGCTGTTTTAATAATATTTCTTATTGGCTTTTTGCCGACCTTATCGTTACAGTTAAGGAAAGCCTTATTTGTTTTTTGTGTTTATTTTATTGCGGTAACTTTTGTCTGGTTGATTGGAACTTCAGGTCCCGGTCTCTTGTATATGTTGGCGGCATCTTATTTTTGTATTCTTATTTTCCCTAATAAATATGCATTTTATCCTGCTTTTATCAATCTGGCAATTTGTTTACTAACAGCGATCATAATTTCCATGAATATACTTCCATGGAGAGAGAGTCCTACACACAATGTTTCTGAATGGATTGCCGTATGTACCAATCTGATTTTTCTGGGATTTATATCATCTGCATTGATACCAAGGGTATTTAATAGTTTGGATCAGGCTTTACGGATGGAGCAGGAGATACGAATGGAGAGAGATCGTCAAAATTTGATGTTAGAGAAAACCTTGGAAGACCTGAAAGTAAAAAATAAGGAGCTAGAGCAGTTTGCATTTATTGCATCACATGATCTGCAAGAACCTCTTCGTATGATCACGAGTTTCCTAGGACAGATTGAAAAAAAGTACGGTGATATACTTGATGATAAAGGACGTCAGTATATATATATTGCCAGTGATGGGGCTAAACGTATGAGGCAGATCATACTCGATCTACTTGAGTATTCCCGTATCGATCAGAATCAGTTCAAACCTGAATTTGTTGATATTGGTTTGTTAATTGACGAGATTTGCATTTTACATAGTAAGACCATTGAAGAAAAATCTGCATCAATATATTATCAAGATTTACCGGTGATCCATCATTATCGGGCACCTCTTTTTCAGGTACTTCAAAATTTGATCAGTAATGCTTTAAAATATAGTCATTCGGATAGGAAACCGGATATCACTGTCTCTGCGATTTGGAAAGATAAAGTATGGGTTATTTCCGTGCAAGACAATGGTATTGGAATTGAACCGGCATATTTTGATAAAATATTTGTGTTATTTGAAAGGTTGCATTCAAAACATGAGTACGGAGGAACAGGGATGGGATTGGCCATTGTTAAAAAAGTAATGGATAGTCTACAAGAACGAATTTGGGTGGAGTCAGAAAATGGACAAGGGACTGTATTCCATTTTACTATAGAGCCTATTGGTTCAGAAGTTTAGAATACATACATTTCCATGTTAGTTTTCTTTCAATAATATGCACGACAATGCTGATCTTCGAGCATAAAATATTGGATTATGACTATTCAGGAAGCACAAACTCAGGTGGATACTTGGATCAATACAACCGGTGTTAGATATTTTAATGAGCTCACCAATTTGGGTATTTTAATGGAAGAAGTCGGGGAATTGAGCCGCTTGATGGTTCGAACTTATGGAGAACAATCATTTAAAGAATCTGATAAAGGAAAAGAATTGTCAGATGAGATGGCTGATGTATTGTGGGTATTGATCTGTTTGGCCAATCAAACAGGAGTTAACCTAACAGAAGCATTGGAAAAAAACTTTGCCAAGAAAAATTTGAGAGACCTAGACAGGCATAGGAATAATGAAAAACTTGTATAAAAGATTCAAGAATCAAGGAACAGGATACAAGTAAGCCACAAGCTGCAAGCCACAGGCTACAAGAAAATTTCAAGATGCAAATAAAAAAAGGCACAAGATTCGAGATTGATTCTTGAATCTTGTGCCTTGAGTCTTAATTCTTGTGTCTTTTAATTTTTGTCAAAGATACTCTTCTGCTTAGCCATCTTCTCGATCTCAGTAACTGTTCGCGGAGAAGATGCGGATAGGTTCCGATTTCCATCTTTGGTGATCAGGATATCATCTTCAATACGAACTCCAATACTCCACCATTTTTTATCGCACTTACTTCCGGGTGGAATATAGATACCGGGTTCAACCGTTAAAAACATTCCTTCTTGTAAAGGACGAGGTCCGGTAGTTCCCATATCGTGTACATCCAGTCCGAGATGATGCGATGTGCCGTGCGGAAAATACTGACGAGCTTCCTGTTCATTGGCTGCAATACCTAATTTGATCAATCCACGGTTGATAACACGACGAGCAGCTGCATCAACACCATTATAAGGATTTCCGGGTTTACAAGCAGCAATACCGGAGTCTTGTGCTTCCAGTACCAATTCATAAATGATTTTTTGTTCCGGTGTGAATTTGCCATTTACAGGGATGGTTCTGGTAACATCGGCCGTATAGCCATGGTATTCAGCGGCGCAATCACTCAATAATAAATCACCATCTTTCATCAAACGCAGATTGGTAATATAATGGAGAACACAGGCATTTTCAGATGAACCATTGATGCTGGGATATCCAGGATATTCAGAGCCATTCTTTTTGAAATGGTATTCCATAATAGCCTGTGCCTGGTATTCAGTCATACCGGGTTTAATGGCACGCATCACATCATTGTGACCCTCACAACTCATCTTTGCGGCTTTCTCCAACAATGCAATTTCTTCCGGTTGTTTGATACCTCTTAAAGAAGTGAGAATTACATTGGTAGTACGTCCGGCAATTGGCTTGTTATGCAAAATGATCAAGCTGTCGACGATGCCGGCCATACGAGACAAAGCATCCGGGCTTCTTTTATATTTCGAGAAAATATCTTCCCCACGGAAAGCAGTTAAAACAGAGTCAACCGTATTGAAATCAAATGTATTGGCAGTGAATTTGTCATTGGTAAATACATTAGCGATTTTATATTTATTCTTGACGCCTTCTGCACCCAGAATTTTTCCGGTCCAAAGTTCTCTTTGTGGGTCACGATTTTGTACGAAAATGAATTCGGTACCGGTAGCACCCAAGATGGTCACAGGTTGTTTAAAGAGCAGGAGTAAAGCGTTCGGCTCTTCCAGTCCCGTGAAATAGTAAAAATTCTTGCTTTGTGCGTATTGGTAATCCACATCATTATTTCTTACCCTTACTTGCGAAGCAAAGAAAACACCCACTGAATTGTTGGGCATCATTTCCCTGAATGCAGCTCGACGACCGGCATGGAACTCAGGACTTAAATAATCATTCGGATACTCTGTTGTTTGCTGTGACCAGCCAAATGCAGGCAGTAACAACAATAAGAGTTTAAAACATCTGTTTCTAAGCATGTGATATTTTTTTGAGCGCATTAAAACTATAGGTTTTCAGCGATTAAGGCGAAAAAAAAGTGAGGAAAGGGAGAAAAGCTACTAGCTGCTAGCCGCTAGCTTCTACGTTTAAGTAATGAATAATTTTCTATAGCTCCTTGCCTACAAGTCAAAAGCTAGAAGCTAGCGGCTAGCAGCTAGTAGCTTCTAGATCACGGCTTCACTCAAAAAATCTTACTTTTGCCGCGTTATGAGCATACAGCAAGACAATCGTTTTCAGGCTATTATTTCCCATGCCAAAGAGTATGGATTCGTATTTCCGAGTAGTGAGATTTATGACGGTTTAAGTGCCGTATATGATTATGGTCCTTATGGAAGCGAATTGAAAAAGAATATCCGTGATTATTGGTGGAGAAGCATGACTCAAATGCATGATAATATCGTGGGTATTGATGCTGCCATCTTTATGCATCCTACGACATGGAAAGCCAGTGGTCACGTTGATAATTTCAGTGATCCGATGATCGATAATAAAGACAGTAAGAAAAGATACCGTGTTGATCATTTGTTGGAAGCAAAAGCAGATCAGTTAAGAGAAAGTGGACAAGCAAATGAAGCAGATACTTTATTGGCTGAAATGGATCGCTTGCTGGCAGCTGAGGATTTTACAGGATTAAAACAACTTATGAATGATCAAAAGATCGTTTGTAGTGTAAGCGGTACTGCTAACTGGACAGATATCCGCCAATTCAACCTCATGTTCTCTACGCAATTGGGCTCAGTAGCTGAAGATGCGGATACCATTTATTTACGTCCGGAAACGGCACAGGGTATTTTTGTGAATTTCTTGAATGTGCAGAAAACTGCCCGTATGAAAATACCGTTTGGTATTGCACAAACCGGTAAAGCATTTCGTAACGAGATTGTTGCCCGACAATTCATATTCCGCATGCGTGAATTCGAGCAGATGGAAATGCAGTTTTTTGTTCGTCCGGGTACACAAATGGAATGGTATAACTATTGGAAAGACGCGCGACTGAAATGGCATACCAGTTTAGGAATTCCTGCAGAAAAATATCGTTACCACGATCATGTGAAATTGGCGCACTATGCAGATGCGGCATTGGATATTGAATATGAATTCCCATTCGGATTCAAAGAAGTAGAAGGTATTCATAGTAGAACAGATTTTGACCTAAAGAGCCATCAGGAATACAGCAAAAAGAAACAACAGTATTTTGATGCGGATGTAGACCCTTCAACCGGAAAGCCTTATGGTAATTATATTCCTTATGTGGTAGAGACTTCTATCGGACTAGATCGTATGTTTTTACTGGTGTTGAGTCATGCTTACGAAGAAGAAACCATCACCAAAGAAGATGGTACTTCAGACAATAGGGTAGTGATGCGTATACCTGCTAAAATTGCACCGAATAAGTTGGCGATATTACCACTGATGAAAAAAGATGGATTGCCGGAGATTGCTAAGCAATTGTTGGACGAGTGCAAGCCCCATTTTAAATGTTTTTATGAGGAGAAAGATGCCATCGGTAAACGTTATCGCAGACAAGATGCCATCGGTACACCATTCTGTGTCACCATCGATCATCAAACAAAGGAAGATGGAACAGTAACGATTCGTCACCGCGACAGTATGAAACAAGAGAGGGTTCATTTGAGTGAAATAAAATCCATGGTTTTAACAGCTTTAACGTAATCTCTCTGCATGAAAGAATCGAATCTTAAATGGAAGATTGCACAGAAACTGGAATATAAATGGTGGCAAAAATATCTGCGGTCTAAAAATGTAGATGAATATTTAGCATACAAAAGCGACTACTGGAATACAGTTCTCAAAACTTTGTCTCCGTTTCTGACTGTTCAAGGGCAACAACAAATCATGGATGCAGGTTGTGGTCCGGCAGGTATTTTTATGGTATTGGAAGATAATCATGTAACTGCTGTTGATCCACTGTTGCATAAATATGCTGAATTACCTCATTTCAATGCGTCTAATTATCCATGGGTCAATTTTTTAAATCAACCTTTGGAAACCTTAGAACAGAAAGAAACATTTGATATCATCTTTTGCATGAACGCTATTAATCATGTCAATGATATCGAACGTTGTTATGATCGTTTAGTAGCCGCTTTAAAGCCGGGAGGTGTAATGGTTATTTCTGTGGATTGTCATCGCAGTAATATTCTCAAAAAAATATTCCAACTTTTGCCCGGTGACATGTTACATCCCGTTCAATTGAATCTTACAGAGTACAATCAAAAACTTACCAAAAGAGGAATGCAGGTATTGCATGAGGTACTTTATAAAAGAGAGCTGATCTTTGATTATTTTATAACTGTAGCGATCAAGAATCATCCATAATCAATAGAACTAGCCGTACAACTCCAGATGAATATCTTTTTTATCATATCCTAAAGCAATAATGCGCTGCTTGGCTTCGTCGATCATGTTTTTCCAGCCGCAGAGGTAAAAGTAAGCAGGTGTTTTTTGGATACGAAGTAAGTCTTCATATACACCATGTACATAACCTTTATATGCACCTTCCTGAACTGACTCTTCACGTGAGAAAACGGGGTGATAGTAAAAGCCCGGTTCATCTTTTTCTAATTGTTTCAATTCTGGCCCATACAAACAGTCACCATCTTTGCGACAACCAAAAATGATATGGATATTTTGATGTGGGATTTTATGCTGATGTATATGGTGTGCCATAGAGCGGAAAGGTGCAATACCGGTTCCGGTACATATTAAAAACAGATCTTTGTCCAAATGTTCCGGTAAAGTAAATACACCCTGAGGTCCACGAAGGGTTAATTCTGTGCCTACTTGTACCTCTTTGAATAAATAATTGGTGCCGGCCCCATCTTCCAATAAAACAATAACCAGTTCAATGATATTGGTTCCATCAGGCGCAGAGGCAATGGAATAACTGCGCCAGCGCTTGTTCTTTTTCTCATGAATAGGAAGATCAAGCGTAATGAATTGTCCGGGTTTGAAATCAAAAGAACTCAGTTCCGGAATTTCAATCCAAAAGCGACGAGTTGACTCGGTCGCATCTTCTATTTTGATCACCTTACCGGTGCGCCATGGTTCCAGCATGGGAATGGTTTTACACAATATAAGATAATTTGTTCTAAGAACTCCTACGGAGAAAATGTGGCAATTAGAAAATTGTACAATTTGAAAATGAGATAATTTGAAAATTTGAAAATGGGATAGGGTAAGAGGTATTTGATTTATTGAAGAATGCCATTATTGTCAAATTTTCAAATTGCCATCCGCCTCAGGCGGATCAAATTAAAAAAGGCGCAGTATTTGGTTACTGCGCCTTTTATATTCAAGAAGATCATTTTATTTAGGATCCAATGCTCTTTTGATTTTTTCTGCAAGATCCTGTAAATGGATCTTACTCATTTTGTCAGGATTGGTAGCAGCAGCTGCAACCACTTGTGAACGCAACTGAGTCAATTGTGCACGGGCAATACTGTATACATCACTACGGCTGTTTGCACCTGATGCATAAGGATTGTTGAATCCGCCACCACCAAATGTAACGGTGATGGTAGTTGTTGGAGGATTCAAAAGTGAATTCAGTTTGTCGACATAGCTTTTCTGCAACATTCTGCGATAGTTATCGATCGCTTTGTTGGATTTCAGTTCGCTGAACAAGTCAGACTGAAGATCATTCATCATTTCCAATGCACTGTAGGCTTTATCTGCACCAAAACGATCAGCGCAATATTGCATACGGTTCAATCTGTCAAGTGTCAGCAATCCGGCCAATGCGCCTTCCTGAGCTGAAGCCAATGGATCAGCAGTACCGGGAGGATTGATCTTGTTCCAGATCTTTTTATCAATCAACCATGTTGGCGTTTGGAACACCTGACGATTCAGATAACCCAAAGCATCACGCTGCATAGATTTTGGAGTTACTTCATATACCGGCTCATCCTGCTCAGCTACTTTGAAGGTTTCATAAACGCCACCAATGTTACGGCTAACATGACCAATATAACGACGATACTGTCCTAATAACTGTCCGTACATAGTTGCAATATTGGTATTCAGATCACCTTCTTCTTTGGTCCACTCAGGTAAACCAGCCAATAATCGCTGTAAGTTTTTGATACCATAATCACTTGCTTTCACAGCATTATCACTCAGGTCTTCGCTCTGACTTCTAGGATCAGCTTGGTTACCTGACTCATAAGTGCCAAACCAAGTACGTGGATTGGTTTTCAGCGTTTCAGTAATTAATTGACTGCTGTTTTTCTTTACTTCTTCTTCATTGTTACCAGGAATATATCCATAACCCCAACGAATTGCCCACTGATCATAATCACCAATACGAGGATATAAACCTGCTTTGCTGATATTGTCTTCCGGTTGTGCTACATAGTTGAAACGCGCATAGTCCATGATAGAAGCAGTATGTCCATTGGCTTCTACCCAAGCTTTGTCACGCAGTTTATCAACCGGAGTTTTACTACTGCTACCCATGTTGTGACGCAAACCAAGCGTATGTCCAACTTCGTGAGAAGACACAAAGCGAATCAGATCACCCATCAGGTCATCATCAAACTTCATGCTGCGGGCACGTGGGTCTGTAGCGGCAGCTTGCACCATATACCAGTCATGTACCAGTTTCATTACGTTATGGTACCAGCCGATATGGCTTTCCAGGATCTCACCACTTCTTGGATCATGTACATTCGGACCATAAGCGTTCTCAGTAGGAGATGCGAAATAGCGGATCACAGAGAAGCGAGCATCTTCCAGACTCATGGTGGTATCGTTCTCAGGCCACTCTTTACCTAGGATAGCATTTTTGAATCCGGCTTTTTCAAAAGCTTTCTGCCAATCGTTTACACCAAGGATCAGGTGCTTTCTCCACTGCTTAGGAGTAGCAGGATCGATATAATAAATAATGGGTTTTTTGGGTTCAACAAGTTCGCCTCTTTTCCATTTTTCAACATCTTCATCTTTTGGTTCCAATCTCCAACGAACAGCGAATTCTTTATTCTCTACCTTTTGTTGATTGTCACCAAAAAGTACATAATCATCTGTGAAGAAACCTACACGCTTATCAGCAATTCTAGGAGTCATTGGTTTTTCAGGCAACAATAACATGGATGTGTTCAGTTCTATGGTTACCGCACCCGCAGCATTCGCAGCAGGGATAGAAGCACCCCCACCTTGTCCACCAAAACCTGCTGGAGCAGCTCCGGCAGCATTAAATGTTTTAACACTTCTGATCTCAGTATTGATCGGATAAGTACTGATCTTCTGAATATAAGATCTGTCCGCAGCAATCGGACCCAGTCCCAATGAACGTTTAATATTTGAATTGATGCTTACGACTTGGTTATCTCCTTTGAAATAATCAGTTACATCCAATACTACAGAGGCACTGTCTTTACCAAATGCAGCAATAGGGAAAGCAGCCGCAATGGCGTTCAAGTTAGAATTCGTAACGGCTTGATAGATATCGTCTTTAGGATCAGCAGCGTTCACCAGGGTGATGGTACGCAGGAAAACATTATTGCTCGGTCCTTTTTCAAAAGCAAGGGTTTGTTGATTCGCTACTTCTCCGCCATAAGCACCTCTTCCGTTTCCGGAAATGGCAGGTACTTTGATATAACGGGTTACAGCCAAGATCTCACGACCCAAAATATTGTTAGGTACTTCAAAGTAGTATTTGTCTTCTACTTTATGTACTGTAATCATCCCTTTCTGAGAGATGGCTTTATTGGTAATAACGTCCTTGTAAGAACGGGGTCCCTGACGTTGAGCGCCTGGAAAGCCACTAGGGGCTTGAAGATTGTTCAACTGAGGTGCACCTGCAGGTCGGGTCGTATCACGGTTCTGCGCTGACGACACGGTCGCTGCCAGCATTGCTGCTGCGATAAAATAATTTCTCATTGTTTCAGTGTAAAATGATTTTGAATAATCGTTAAAGATAGGTTGGTAAAGGAATCAACAATTTTTTTTTAGGATAGTGTTGTATGAATGGTAAAATCTTTAATTTGGGTCGGTGAAAAGGTCTTGAGGGTACTTGTATTCCTCTTATCTTGCCACCCCTGAAATAGCGGATAAATGCGGTTTTTTGCTGAATCAAATTTGTCGCTTTCAGGAAATTACCTATTTTGTAACCCCTTTCGGACTGATGAAACGGTGTTTGAGTGACTTCAAAGATTTTTCATTAGCATTGCGAGGAATTTCTTAAATCAACTGTTATTTTAAAAAACAAAAATCAATCGAATCATGGCTGAGACAAAACCAACTGCAACAGCTGCAAAAAGCACAACGTCTGTTCAACCAAAGAAGAGCAGTAATTTAGTTGCAACACTTGCCCCCCTCTTATGTATCCTGGGCGGTTATTTTATCTGGCGCGTAGTATTAGGTAGTGCAGGTAACTTTACAAATCCGGATCCTGATCCAAGCCATTGGTTCTGGCCGTCACATGCTGGTCCAAAAGGTACATTTACAAAGATGTATGAAGGTGGTATCGTAGTACCTATCCTGATTGGTACCTTCCTTACTGCTGTTACTTTCAGTATTGAAAGATTCCTGACTGTATCAAAAGCTACTGGTGCTGGTAATATCGCTGAGTTCATCCGCAAAGTACAGTTTCACTTAGCTAATAAAGAAGTAGATAAGGCGTTGGCTGAGTGCGATAAGCAAAAAGGATCTGTAGGTAATGTAATGAAAGCAGGTCTGCGTAAGTATAAAGAAATGATCACCAATACTGAATTGGCTACAGAGCAGAAAGTATTGAATATCCAAAAAGAAATCGAAGAAGCTACTGCATTGGAATTACCAATGTTGGAGAAGAACCTCGTGTTCTTGTCTACCATCGCTTCTGTAGCAACCCTACTGGGTCTGTTCGGTACCGTATTGGGTATGATCCGTTCATTCTCTAAATTAGGTGATGAAGGTGGTGGAGAAGCTGCTCGTGAACTGTCTCAAGGTATCTCTGAGGCCTTGTATAATACAGCACTGGGTATCGGTACTTCTGCTATCGCGATCGTGATGTATAACGTATTTACTACACGTATCGATGGTATCACTTATGGTATCGATGAGTCTGGATTCACTTTAACTCAAAGCTTTGCTGCTAACTACAAATAATCGTTGATTGTTTGTATGGAAAATCAAATGTTTTGAATCTAATTAGTGAATGCATATAAATAATTAACAATGGGAAGAGCCAAATTACCTCGTAAAAGTACCAATATCGACATGACAGCCATGTGCGATGTGGCCTTTCTCCTGTTGTCGTTCTTTATCTTAACTACAAAGTTCAAACCGGCTGAAGCTATTGCGGTAACCACACCTAACTCTGTGGCCGCCAAAGTAGCTCCCGATAAGGACATTGTAATGATTACGATCGACAAGGATGGTAAGGTATTTATTACGATGGATGATGAACAAAAGAAAGAAGCGGTATGTACCTATCTGAATACCAACCTGAATCTCAACATGAATGTTGCAGCGTTTAAAAAGGCGGGTTTTTATGGTGCTCCGTTCAGCAGTATGGCCTCTTTTCTCTCTTTACCCGAGGAACAGCGTAAAGGTGATAAGCTCCCCGGAATTCCTGTGTTGGATTCAACCGACAATCAGATGAATGTTTGGATGAGAGCTATCAAAGATGCTTACCTGGGTTCTAAGATGAACCTGCTGGTGAAAGGCGATAATGCTGCCAAGTACCCTGCATTCAAAGCCGTTATCGACGCTTTCAAGAAAAATGATGAACTGAAGTTTCAGATGATCACCAATCCTGAGAGTGTACCGGCCGGTACCGAACTGTGGAAGAAAACCATGGCAGGTGAAAAAAGAGAAGAATAAGCACTGTTGAAACAGTAAACAAAATACTCACGAAAACTAAATTCTACCGTTATGGCAGAAATGGATACCTCGAGTAGCGGGGGCCACAAAAAAGGCCCCGGGGTCAAAAAAGGGAAGAAACTTTCAACCCGTGTTGACTTGACGCCCATGGTAGACCTGGGCTTCCTACTCATCACATTCTTTATCTTCACCACAACGATGAGTCAACCTACGGCTATGAAGCTCTTTTTGCCAAAAGATGCGGATAATCCGGAGGATCAGAATAAGGCAAAAGAATCAGGTGTTATCACCCTTCTGTTAGGAAAAGACAATAATGTTTTCTACTACGAAGGTCAGTTGGCACCCGATGGTTCTAATTTCAAATCATCTACTTTCAAGGAAATTCGTACCGTACTGCTCGAGAAAAAAGCACGTACTAATGAGAAAGACCTAGTGGTAGTATTGAAGCCTTCATCTGAAAGCACTTATAAAAATGTGGTGGATATTCTGGATGAAATGACCATCAATGTATTAAAGCGTTATGCGCTTGTGGATATTTCACCTGTTGAAGAGCAATTGGTTAAATTATCAGATGCTGCCGGTGCAGCTTCTGCTTCCAACTAATTGGATTTTCAGTTGTGGAAAAAACCACACAATGAATCATACTATTTAAAGACCTAACAATGGACGTAAATAAAATTTTAACCGCGGATATCCTTGATATCGTTTTCGAGGGTAGAAACAAAGAGTACGGCGCGTACCAACTCCGCAGAACCTACAACAAGCGTATCACTTACGCAATCATAGGTACTGTATTGGTGTGTCTGCTTTTCCTCGTAGGTTCATTGGTTGCTAATTCCGGCGACAAGAACAAGACACAGATCTTCGTTGAAGATGTGAGCTTGGAAGATGTTAAGCAGGAAGATAAAAAACCCGAACCTCCACCTCCGCCTCCACCTCCTAAACAGGAGCCACCTAAAGTGGAGATCACTAAATTCACCCCTCCCAAAATTGTGAAGGATGAAGAAGTGAAGCCTGAAGAAGAGATCAAGGAAGTGGAAAAACTGGAAGATACCAAGATCGGTACCATCAATCAGGAAGGTATCAAAGATGAAGGTATCGTTGCCCCTCCGGTAGAAGTAAAAGGTACCGGTGTGGTAGAAGCTCCCAAACAAGAAGAAGATTACGATAAGGTATTTACTGTGGTACAAATCCCTGCAGAATTCCCCGGTGGGTTACCTGCTTGGACCAAATACCTCGAGCGTAACCTGAACAGAGATCTTCCTGTTGAAAATGGAGCACCCCCAGGTAAATACACAGTGATCGTTTCATTCATCGTGGATAAAACGGGTGGTATCAGTGAAGTAAAAGCTGAGAATGATCCTGGATACGGAACCAAAGACGAAGCAGTACGCGTTATCAAAAGAGGGCCCAACTGGAAACCTGCCGTTCAAAACGGACGTAACGTAATCTATCGTCACAAACAAAGTATCACATTCATGGTATCAGAAGAGTAATCTTTTGACTGATAATTTTTCAAAAGCCATCTGCAATTGCGGGTGGCTTTTTTTTGTAGTGAGTAGTCAGTAGTGAGTGTGAATGGTCAATTGTGAATTGTCAATAATTTATATTCTATTCGTAGCATATCATTCACCATTCACAATTGACAATTCACAAACATCTTCTCCACTCACTACTGACTATTCACTGTCCACTTCTCACCTTTCACTTATGGAATTTCTTTCCGCGCGTATCTCATTAATAAACCTAACGCCATGGAAAAGAAATTCACTTCGCGAAATGATATCCTGGATATTCTCTTCGCCAATCGTAACAAAGCTTATGGTGCTTATGAATTGCGCATAAAATATAACAAACGCATGAAACTAGCACTATCATTGATGTTTGTGGTTTGTCTGCTTTTCACAGTAGGCTCCATTCTTGCAAAAAATAAAACCGATAAGAATGACATTATGTATGTGGGACCGGAAATTGAATTGAGTAAAGTAGAAGAACCACCTGTTGAAGAAGTGAAACCTCCAGAACCCGAAATTGAAAAACCGAACGTAGCACAAGAAGTATTAACTGCTCCTAGAATAGTCGAAGATGAATTGGTGAAAGAGGATGATGTGATGTTAGAAGTAAAGGATTATGATGCTGTAAAAATTGGATTGGAAAAAATGGAAGGAGCAGAAGATATTGGGGTTGTTGTGCCTCCAGTTGAAAAAACAACGGATGTCGTAAAACTGAAAGAATCCAATGCAGATGTTTATACCAAAGACTTTATTCCTGTTCAAATACCTGCAGAGTTTCCCGGAGGTCTACAGGGTTGGACCCGCTACCTGGAAAAAAATTTAAACAGTGATATTCCGATAGAAAACGGAGCTCCTCCAAGTCAATACACCGTGATCGTAACATTTATTGTAGACAAAGATGGGAAAGTGAGTGATGTAAAAGCAGAGAATGATCCCGGTTATGGTACCAAGGAAGAAGCCATACGAGTGATCAAAAAAGGCCCTAATTGGATACCCGCCAACCAAAATGGCAAACTCGTAGTGTATAGACATAAGCAGGCGATTACGTTTAGAGTGACGGAGCAGTGAGCATAAATCAAAAGTAAAAAGTCAAAAATCAAAAAGCAGAGCCATTTTATTGGTGATGTATTCCATTTTTTGACTTTTTACTTTTGAATTTTACCTTCTCATCCATCCTATCTTTGCCAAAACTCTACACATGTCCATACACCTGTCAGGCTGGGATGATACGATTATTGCATTGGCTACGCCACAGGGTATTGGTGCGATTGGTGTGATCAGGGTGAGTGGAAAAAATACCTTTTCGATTCTGAATGCATTATTTCCTTCCAAAGATTTGTCTGCACAAGCTTCACATACTTTACAGGTAGGTTATTTGAAAGATGGGGATCAGGTATTAGATGAAGTGGTACTCGCGCTCTTTAAAGGTCCGAAATCCTACACAGGCGAAGATGTGATCGAGATCAGTTGTCATGGTTCACCTTTTATTCAGGAGCAGGTGATTGGGGCCATAACAAAACGAGGAGCGAGATTGGCTAAGCCCGGTGAATTTACACAACGTGCTTTCCTCAATGGTAAACTGGATCTGGCACAAGCAGAATCCGTAGCGGATTTGATTGCCAGCAATACAGAAGCCAGCAGAAAAACGGCACTGAATAATATGCGTGGTGGATTTTCTTCTGATCTCAAACAGTTGCGAGAACAATTGATTCGCTTTTCAGCGATGATTGAATTGGAACTGGATTTTTCTCAGGAAGATGTAGAGTTTGCAGACAGAAAAGAATTGAAAGCGCTCATCGCCGAACTACATCATTCTACACAACAACTCATTCGCTCATTCTCATTAGGGAATGTGATACGAAATGGCGTGCAAGTAGCTATTATTGGCAAACCCAATGCAGGGAAATCTACTTTGCTCAATGCATTACTCAATGAAAACAGAGCCATTGTTAGTGATATTGCAGGTACCACCAGAGATACCATTGAGGAGGTCATCAATATCAATGGTATTCTGTTTCGTTTGGTGGATACTGCAGGTATCAGAGAACATACAACAGATGAAATAGAACAAATTGGTGTAGAGAAAAGTCTGGAGAAAATGAATGCTTCAGATATTGTATTGTATCTCTTTGACATCAATAGTACTGCTGTGAAAGAACTACAGGCATTTGAACAAAACCTTAAGGATAAACACATTCAATATTTGCTGGTAGCCAATAAAATTGATACAGCTGATACTGGAAAGGTGAATGCCATCACCCATATCCCATCAGCCATACTCATCTCTGCAAAATCTATGACGGGAATAGATATTCTCAAGCAAGCACTCACGCAAAAAGCCATTAGTGGTGATGTGAATACTGAAGCAACAATTGTCACCAATGCACGCCATCATGATGCTTTGTTGAAACTATCCCAATCGCTCGAAGAAGTGCAATCCGGAATTGATAGCCAAATACCCGGTGACCTGCTGGCCTTGGATATCCGTCAATGTTTACATTATCTCGGTCTTATCACCGGAGAAATCACCAATGAGGATCAGTTGGATTTTATATTTAGTAAGTTTTGTATTGGAAAGTAACTATCTTTCTTTTGTTTGCTAAGTGCTTGTTATTAATACACTTGTGTTGATAAATCCTTCTTTTGTTTGTTGCCAAACTACTCTTTTTTACCTATATTTGTTGTCTAATTGTTGCCCTGATTTGTTGCCCGCTATGTTTGGCAACAGAAATTCAGTAAGAGGGGAAAGGATGCTACACATAGCTACACCCTGCAACAGTTGGCAACAAAGAGCAACAACATGAGTAGTAACATTCGCTTAGAAAAAACCTGCCAGCATTGCAGTAAAAACTTCATCGCAAAAACGACTGTTACGCAGTTCTGTTCTGATAACTGTGCTAAGAGAGCATACAAAGACCGCATCAGGTCAAAGAAAATTGAAGTTGCTATACAAAAGGAATTTGAGCAAAAGCCCTTCAATCCCATTGTTACCCAAAAAGAGTTTTTAAGTGTAAAGGAAACTTGCCAGTTAATCGGGGCAAGTAGATGGACCATTTACAGGTTGATTGATGGAGGCACTTTAAAGGCTTCCAAGTTGGGTAGCCGTACCATCATAGCAAGAAATGAAATCAATAATCTTTTTAAATAACTGAAAGAATGAAAGTAACACTCCGCCAAAGGCTGAAAGGTGATAAAGTCACTTTGTACCTTGACTACTACCATCAAGGCAAACGCAATTATGAACACTTGCAATTAACTCTTATACCGGAACCCGAAAAAGGTAAACTCACAAAGGAGCAGAAAGAGGAGAACCGAAAAAACCTATCACTTGCAGAAGCCATCCGCAGCAAAAGACATTTGGAGTTGCAGAATGGTATTTATGGTTTTCAAGACCAGGGTAAAATGAAAGGCAGTTTCCTTCGCTACTTTGAATATCTCACAGAGGCCAGAAAAGACAGTCAGGGAAATTACGGCAATTGGGATAGTGTTATGAAACACTTGAAAAAGTATTGCAAACATGATGTTACTTTTTCCCAAGTTGATAAAGCATGGTTAGAAGGCTTCAAAGAATATTTGATGAAGCAAGCCCGTACACCAGCCAATCAGCCACTTTCTAAAAACTCTCAAAGTTCTTATTTCAACAAGCTAAAGGCTGCATTAAAACAGGCTTTGAAAGATGAAATCATACAGCGTAACCCTGCCGACATCGTTGAAGGAATAAAGCCCGGTGATACTGAAAGAGAATTTTTGACACAAGAGGAATTACAGGCAATGGCTAAAGCTGAATGTGATATACCACAAATGAAAACAGCTTTTCTATTCAGTGCCTTAACTGGTTTGCGTTGGAGTGATATTCAAAAATTGTCATGGGCAGAAATGCAACACTCTGATGATATTGGGCATTACATACGTTACACTCAAAAGAAAACTAAAGGCTCTGAAACATTGCCTATCTCTGAACAGGCTTTTGGTTTTTTAGGTGAAAGAGGCGAACCAAACGAAAGGGTTTTTATGGGATTGAAATATTCTGCATGGCACAATATGCGATTGCAGCAGTGGGCAATGAGAGCAGGTATAAGCAAGTCAATTACGTTCCACTGTGCCAGGCACACCTACGCAACATTACAATTAACTTTGGGTAGTGATATTTATACAGTATCAAAAATGTTAGGGCATAAGCATTTAAAGACAACAGAGATTTATGCAAAAGTAATTGACCATAAAAAGAAAGATGCTGCAAACCGTATTAAAATAGATTTATAGTAATGGAAGTAAAAATTTTAGATAGCATAATACACGGAGATTTAAAACCGTGGAAAATAAACACCACCGAAACAAGGCGGTTTACTGAATTGGTGAAAGCTGCAAACGCAGCTTCACCCAAAACAAACGCTGTGTTGCTTTCGCAACTCACAGCATTGTTTGCAGATTACCCAACCCTGCAAAAAATACTTAAAGAAGAAACCCCAAACAATAGCACCGAAATAGTAAACCATTTTTTTAAAATTGATTTACCAAAGTTCAATGACCCGGTTACACAGTTCTATCAAACAGCCATTACAAAAGAAGCACTTCGTTTTTTCAATGCCTATTTACAGCAAGCTGCAAACTGGATTGAGCCGGTAGATATTCGCTACCAAGTTGGCAAGACACTTACAAGCATTAGAGTATTAGCCAATCAAACGGCAACCGAATTACAGGAAAGAGGCTTTGCCTCTGTTCCTGATGCACAAAGCGACTTTATACACTTTGCCCTATACACTTTAAAACAAACGCTTACAGCGTTGTTTTTTGCGGTACAGGAGGTATTTAAAATCCAGCTTACAGATACCACAACGGAAGATTTTTTTTACATCAATTACTTAAACGAAGCATACCCCGAAGTTTCACCACTTGCACCTGATACAGCCTATTTTGAATTTCACTTTCGTTCAATTCAAACGGCAGAGGAATTTAATAAAGTTGCTGCACTTCATTTGCTAAAGCAAATTCAGCAGCACCAACCCGACCAACACCAACGGCTGCAAGCAGCCTTTGAGAACATTGTTTTTTTGCAGTCGCAAAAAACGGAAACAGCAAACCAAACCATTGAGCAACTCACAGAGCCTGGCACAATCAAAAACCAGTTTGCAGAAGCAAAAACAACATTGCTTAAACCAGTAAATAAATTACAGTTAGGGCAACAGCGTTTGGAAGTAGTAAACAATTTGTTGGATGAATTGGATTACATCCAATCCACCACCACAAACAAACTTTCATTGCCTCAATTACTTTACAAATACCTACTGGAGCAAAAGGAAATATACACCCAACGCTTTACAGAAAAGTTCCCTGTAATTATTGAAGATGAAACACAAGCTGCAAACCAAAAAGATGAAGCCCCGAAATTTTCATTTGGCTTTGTTGGTGATGCTGCAAAATTGAAAACAGTAATACATCAGTTGTGTAGTCAAATAGAATTATTGAATGAAGAAAAGAATAACGCAGATGAATTGGTTGCAGTCCTTACCTCAAAAGATATACAGCCCAATGAAACTAAAATGTATGTGGGTTGTGAAACGGTGCAGTTCCGTTACATAGTGGATAAATTCGGCACTTACTTTACTAATCTCAATCCGAAATCCATAGAAACATCAGGTTTGTTTTTTACAAAGAAATTAAAGGCTTTCACGGCTCAAAATCTATACTCAAACAAGATTGCAAACCCCAAAAATCAACCAACCATTGACAACATTTTTAAGCAAATGCAATAAAGAATAATGAGTTCAATGAGATGCCTTAGTGAGATATAACTAACTCACTATTCCCCCCTTCACAGCTTCGCAGTTTTGCCCTTGTAATCAAAAAATACATACAATGGCAAACGAAGATTTAATCTTAGACAAGCTCACCGAAATAGCTAACAAGCTGGACGAGCAAAACCTGTTACAAAAAACAGTGTTGAATTTTAATGAGGCTGCAAAATACTTAGATGTAAGCCCCTCACATTTGTACAAACTTACCAGTACAAAGCACATTCCCCATTTCTGTCCGCAGGGCAAAAAACTTTACTTCAAACGGGACGAGTTGGATAGTTGGTTGCAACGCAACCGACAATCAGCGGCCAACGAAATTGAGCAGTTGGCAACTGATTATGTTATCCGCAACAAACGCAGCAAGTAATTTTTTTTAACAACTGAAAGGAAAGAAAGATGGCATCAACTACCATATTTAAAAACTTTGCGGTTGCGGTAGAAAACAAATCTCTAATCGTAATCTCAAACTGGATTGCTTCTGATAAATACAAATCAGAGGTTGAAGAAATCCAATCACTAATAGCCCAGGGCAAAGCAAAAGAAGCTACTGAAAAAAAACAGCAGCTTCCGGCTTTCACACCTTCAGCTACATTCAAAGAAAAAAGGTTGTTGCCAAATTTGGAGCAATACAGTGGCTTTGTGCATTTAGATTTTGATAAGCTAACACCCGAACAAATGGACACAGCTTTTAAAATCATTGCAACAATTCCCTACACCTTTCTTTGCTTTCGTAGCCCAAGCGGTAACGGCTTAAAAGTGTTTGTAGAAGTCAATACAGGTGCTTTGCACCATGATATTGCCTACAAACAAGTACAGCTATTCTATGAAGAAAAATTAGGCATAGCATCCGACCAAAAATGCAAAGACATAACAAGGCTTTGTTTTATGAGTTACCACCCGGAACTGTACAAGAATATCCGTAACGAAAAATTTATAGTTGATGCACCGGCAGAATTACAAGTTCCGCAACAAGTTGCTACACCAGTAACGCCAAAAGTTGATACCACTACACAAAAGGATTTTGAAACCGCCTTTGGCGTTTCTCAATCCCAACCACAGGCAGTTGAGGTAAACAATATTAATGAGTTGTTAGACGAATGCAAACGCTTCACAGAGCAAAAGAAAACCTATACAGAAGGTAACAGAAATGAGTTTATCTATACGTTTGCCTCTAACTGTAATCGTAAAGGCATTGCAGAGGATATTGCTTTGCAATATGCCCAAGCCAATTACGATTTACCAAGCAAAGAAATGATTGCATCATTTCGCAGTGCATACACTCACCACACCGCAGAATTTGCACAGTTTGCAAAGTCTGCAAAGTTGCAAACTGCAAAGCAGTTGCAACCCCAAACTGATGAAGACCCTTTAGAAGATTATTTAAAAACCACCCCCACAATCCCTGATGAAGTATTTGAGGCTTTGCCTCATATCCTTAAAGAAGGTGCAAGGGCTTTTACCGACAAGCGTAAAAGGGATGTATTCTTTACAGGTGCTATTTCTATTCTTAGCGGTTGTTTGCCAAATGTAACAGGTGTTTATTTTCAGGAAAGAGTTTTTCCTCACTTGTACACTTTCATCATTGCCCCGGCAGCAAGTGGTAAAGGAGTTTTGAAAAATGCAAAGCGATTAGCGGACAAGTACCACCAAAAGATATTGCAGCAAAGCAGGGATGCTCAAAAAGTACATGATAATGAAATGGCTGATTTCAAACAGTTGGAACGTACCAAGAGCAAAGGAGAGCCAGCACCCGAAAAACCCGAAAAGCCACCTTTCAAAATAGTATTCATTCCAGCCGATTGCAGCAAGGCAAGAATGATAGAACACTTAAAAGCCAATGACGGCAAAGGCATTATTTGCGAAACAGAAGCCGATACAATGAGTGGAGCAAAAAAACAGGATTGGGGCGATTACTCAACCATTCTAAGGGCAGCATTTCACCACGAAACAGTTTCAAGTACCCGAAAAACGGATAACCAATACGATGAAATAAACGACCCATGTTTGGCGGTGGCCTTAACAGGCACACCTGCACAAGCCCCCAGGCTATTATCATCCGCAGAAGATGGTTTGTTTAGCCGTTTCTTATTCTATGCCTATAAAAATAAAATTGAATGGCAAGACCCATCACCGCAGAGCAACACCATTGTTTTTAACGACCACTTTGAGGCACTTTCCGAACAGGTTTTAGGCTTGATAAGTCTAATGGAACAATCACACACTACAATTGAATTAACCCCCTCACAATGGCTCACAATCAATACAGAATTTCCTTTAATGCTTTCAGAGGTTGTTACTTTCACCAGTGAAGATGCAGCAGGGGTAGTTTATCGTATGGGTTTAATTTTCTTTAGGCTTTGCATGATACTATCAGCATTAAGAAAGTTTGAAAACGGAGAAATGACCGCTACAATTATTTGTACCGATGAAGATTTTAATACAGTCTTATTGATAGTACAAACCTACTTAGAGCATAGTTTACTAATGTTCAATAACCTACCCAAGCAAAATGAAACCATGCAGTTTCATTCAGGCGATGGCAAACGCAAATTCTTTGAGGCTTTGCCCCAAGAATTTACAAGGAAGGAAGCAACCGAAATTGGCACTAAGTTTAAGCTATCTGCCAGAACGGTTGATGATGTGCTAAAATCTGCAACCGGGTACACCCTTACCAAAATCAAAGCAGGTTCCTACCAACGCATTTGAAACTGTTCCTTCGGGGGTTTCTTTTTGCCCCACCAGTTCAAACCCTTCTACACATTGCAGAGTTTGCAGAGTTTGCAGACTTTGCAAGTTTTGCAGGTTGGGGGTACAACCTTTCATATTTCTGCTTATATTTGCCGCAATGAAAATTTTTGCCCTCATAATGAGCATTTACCTTTTGGTGCTGTCCTGCCTTCCATGCATTGACAGGCAGGAGCGTAATGTAATGGCTGAGCAAAAGATTTCTGCTACTACTCAGCAACAACAACACCAAACTGGTGACGAAGCCTGTACTCCCTTCTGTACTTGTTCCCACTGTCCTGCATCAGCTTTTTATCAGCCTTTGGCATTATACAAAATGCCTAAAATGCTATTTCAATCTGTGAAGTTTCGTTACAAAGTAGATTTTAACTCCTACGACTTCCATTCTGTTTGGCAACCGCCTAAGATAGGTTAATCTCCAAATCACAACATTTCGTTTCCTTAATGCTATTCATCAGGCTTTATAGTTTGATGTAATTCATTTTACGTTGTGGTATGCTTCCCGTTTTATAGGCGTGATTAATCATATAAATCAAAAACAAATTGTCCATTAAAAGCAAAAAGAAGAAGCGTAAACCGCTTACTCTATTGCAGGTATTCAAAGCGGTAACGATAGCGATAATATGCATCTTGATGTTGTTGGCTATTGCTGCAAGGATTAACCAATACATAAAATTCATAAACAAATAAAAATTTCAATGTTTCAAAAAATAATTCAGTTCTCAATAAAAAACAAACTTGTAGTGGGGGCTTTTACATTGGCTCTCATTATTTGGGGCGTTATATCCGCTATGCGGTTACCTATTGATGCTGTGCCGGACATCACCAACAACCAGGTACAGATAATTACACAAGCACCAACATTGGGTGCTCAGGAGGTAGAGCAGTTTATTACCACACCTATTGAGTTGGCAATGGCAAATATTCCCAATGTAATAGAAAAGCGGAGCATGAGCCGGAGTGGTATTTCAGTAATCACTATTGTTTTTAAAGACAATGCTGATGTCTATTGGGCAAGGCAGCAAATAAGTGAACGCCTCAAAGAAGCAGAAGCACAAATTCCGCAAGGTTTAGGTGAACCAACTTTAGCACCTATTACTACGGGATTGGGTGAAATATATCAATATATCATACATGCAAAAAAAGGGTATGAAAACAAATACACCGCTACCGATTTGCGTACTATGCAGGATTGGATTGTAAAAAGGCAGTTGGCAGGTACAGAGGGTTTGGCAGAAGTAAGCGGATGGGGTGGTTATGTGAAGCAATATGAAATTGCTTTGGATAATGACAAGCTCAATGCTATGAACATTACAATTCCTGAAATATACAAGGCATTAGAAAGTAATAATGAAAACACCGGGGGCAGCTATATAGAGCAACGCAGCAATGCTTATTTTATTCGTGGTTTGGGACTGGTAAAGTCATTAAGTGATATTGAAAAAATAGTAGTAAAAAACGTAAACGGCATTCCTATATTAATCCGGGATGTGGCAACGGTACAGTTTGGCAGTGCAACACGGTACGGTGCAGTTACAAGAAACGGTGAAGGCGAAGTAGTGGCAGGAGTTACACTGATGCTGAAAGGTGAAAACTTTGCACAGGTAATTACAAATGTTAAACAGCGAATGGCACAAATACAAAAATCATTGCCCGAAGGTGTAGTAATAGAACCATTTATTGACCGAACAGAATTAGTAAACAGGGCAATGGGTACGGTAGAAAAGAATTTGATTGAAGGAGGACTGATTGTAGTGTTTATTTTGGTATTGCTTTTAGGAAATCTAAGGGCAGGTCTTATAGTAGCTTCTGTTATTCCCTTAGCCATGCTCTTTGCCATCATTTTAATGAATTTATTTGGTGTAAGTGGCAACCTGATGAGTTTGGGAGCTATTGATTTTGGGCTTATTGTAGATGGTGCGGTAATTATTGTAGAAGCAATTGTACACCGCATTTACATGAGTAAACATCATCATGTCGATTTGCAAAAACTTACACAGCCGCAAATGGATGAAGAAGTATTTCAGGCTGCATCCAAAATCCGTAATAGTGCTGCCTTTGGCGAAATAATCATCTTGATTGTTTACCTGCCCCTTTTTGCCTTAGTTGGTATTGAGGGCAAAATGTTTAGGCCAATGGCACAAACAGTTGCCTTTGCTATTTTAGGGGCATTTATTCTTTCATTGACTTATGTGCCAATGATGAGTGCATTGTTCCTTAGTAAAAAGGCAACACATAAACGCAATATATCAGATAAAATAATTGATTTCTTACAACAACTTTATACACCATTACTCAATTGGGCTTTGCATTGGAAAAAAACTATTGTGGCTGCTATGGTAGTATTATTTGCCGGCAGCTTAATCCTGTTCAACAGCTTAGGCGGTGAGTTTATCCCGACATTGGAAGAAGGCGACCTTACCGTTGAAATAAGCATGGCACAAGGCACATCATTAACGCAGGTAGTAGAAACATTTGGCAAGGCGGAGAAAATTTTAAAGGATAAGTTTCCTGAAATAAAACAGGCGGTAACAAGAATAGGGAGTTCTGAAATTCCAACTGACCCGATGCCGATAGAAAGAGCCGATATGATGCTTGCCATGAAGCCTAAAGAAGAATGGACATCTGCACATACCAGGGAAGAAATGATGGAAAAAATGGAAGAAGCACTAAGCATTTTACCCGGTGTAAATTTTGAAATTACACAACCAATGCAGATGCGGTTTAATGAATTAATTACAGGTATCAAACAGGATGTGGCAATAAAAATCTATGGTGAAGATTTGGAAATACTGAATGCTCAGGCAAATAAAATAGCAGGGCTTATTAAAGATGTGCGTGGAGTAGGCGAACCTTTCGTGGAAAAAGTAAGCGGCTTGCCACAAATACAAGTGGAGTATAACCGTGATAAAATTGCACAATACGGATTAAACATCAGTGATGTAAACATGGTGCTGAAAACTGCTTTTGCAGGAAATGTGGCAGGTGTTGTGTTTGAAGGAGATAAACGGTTTGACATGGTGGTGCGATTGCAAAAAGATTTACGGAAAGACTTCAGCAATATTGAAAACCTTTATGTGCCATTGCCATCAGGCAACAAAGTGCCTATTAACCAGGTAGCAAATATTTCATTCAAAACAGCCCCCGCACAAATAAGTCATGAGGACGGGCAGCGTAGAACTTTTGTAGGTTTCAATGTTCATGGCAGAGATGTTGAAAGCACAGTAGAAGAAATACAACCCATATTAGATGCAAAACTAAAACTACCTACAGGTTATTACTATACCTATGGTGGTCAGTTTCAAAACCTGAAAGAAGCAAAGGCAAGGTTAGGTATTGCAGTACCAGTAGCATTATTACTCATTTTAGTATTACTGTACTTTACTTTCAATAGTGTAAAACAATCGCTGCTCATTTTTAGTGCAGTACCATTATCTGCCATTGGTGGTATCATTGCTTTGTGGCTGAGAGGTATGCCATTCAGTATTTCGGCAGGTGTAGGTTTCATTGCATTGTTTGGTGTAGCCGTATTAAATGGAATTGTACTGATTGGTTACTTCAACCAGTTAAAAGACGAAGGCATTACCGATATATATGAAAGGGTAAGAAAAGGTACAGCCGTAAGGCTGCGTCCTGTAATTATGACGGCAGCAGTTGCATCATTAGGGTTTTTACCAATGGCACTTTCCACAGGTGCAGGTGGTGAAGTGCAAAAGCCATTAGCCACCGTAGTTATTGGCGGTTTAATTACAGCTACGCTTTTAACCTTGCTTGTACTTCCTGCACTCTACATTTTATTCAACACTAAAATTAATTTCAAACTAAATAAAATGAAAAAAACAAAACTCCCCGGCAATACAGCGGCTGTGTTGTTGCTGTTTACATTCATCAGTTTGTTTGCAGAAAAATCTTATGCACAAAGCAATCAAAAAACTTTACAGGAATGTATTGATATAGCTTTAAAAAATAACCTGCAAATAAAGGGAGCCGACCTATACATTCAGCAATCTCAGGTACTGCAAAAAACAGGTTTTAATCCTGATAAAACAAATTTGCAATTAACGCAAGACCCTACCAGTGGTGGCAACATTGATAACAGCATTGGTATAACGCAGACCATCGCATTTCCTACAGTATATGCAAATCAGAATAAGCTACTGAAACAGGAAACATTATTGGCACAAAAATCAAAGCTGTTATCACAAAATGATATTGTAAAGGAAGTAACCGAAGCCTACTATAACCTTGTATATGGCTTGCAAAAAATAAAACTCTTTCAGCAGCAAGATAGTATATACAGCAATTTTTTAAAAAGGGCTACACTACGTTACAACACCGGTGAAACAAACCAGTTAGAAAAGATGCAGGCAGAAAGCAAGTATAAGGAAAACCAGTTGCAGTTGAAACAAGCTCACACTACAGTTGGCAGCTATCAATTGGCTTTACAAAAATGGTTAAATACTAACGAACAGATTGTTCCAAAAGAAAGTGAGTTGGCAAAATTACCCGATGCTATTATTGCAGATACAAGTGCATTGCAATCAAACCCGGTAATTCAGTATTACAATCAAAAATTGAATGTAAATGCTGCACAGGTAAAATTGGAAAAAAGCAAGCTGCTGCCTGATTTTAATGTGGGCTATTTTCATCAATTGCTTATCAAAGGTTTTGACCCTGCAAAAATTAACCGGGATTATTTCAATGGTACACGTATAGCAGGTTTTCAGGTAGGTATTGGCGTGCCTTTATTCTTTGGCTCACAAAGAGCCAGAATAAAAGCCTTACAAATAAATAATACGCTTATTGAAACAGAGAAACAGCAAACATTTCAATACCTGCAAAGCAATTATGCTATCCAGTACAATGAATACCTGAAAGCAAAGGAAGGCTTACAGTATTACGAAGCCACAGGATTAAAACAGGCAGATGATATTTTCAGGATTTCAAATACAGCATATACGAAAGGCGAAATTGGTTATATGGAATATATTCAAAACCTGCAAACAGCCATCAATACAAGGTTGCAGTATGCAGATGCAGTAAACCAGTTCAATCAGTCCATCATATTATTAAACTATTTAAAAGGCAATAAATAAAATGAAGTCAATACATATAAAATCAATCATAGCATTTGCATTTTTTGCAACTGCAATCGGTTTTACATCCTGCAAATCGGGTAATAAAACAGAAGCAAAAGAAACACCAAAGGTTGAAGAAAAACACTCAGAAGCCATAGAAGTTTCACAAGAACAAATGAAAGCTGTAGGCATTGAGTTAGGTTCAATAGAAATGAAAAACCTGAACAGTGTAGTAAAGTCCAGCGGTCAGTTAGAAGTGCCCCCGCAAAATAAAGCTGATGTAAATTCATTGGTGTCCGGCATCATTAAAAAAATATTAGTGTTGGAAGGCAACTATGTTCGCCAGGGGCAAACAGTGGCAATCTTAGAGAATACAGACATTGTGAAATTGCAGCAGGATTACCTCATGCTGAAAAAAGAAATTGTTTATTCCGAGCAGGAGTATCAACGTCAAACAGAACTCAATACCGAAAGTGCAGGCACGGGCAAAGTATTTCAACAAGCCGCATCAAAATATGAAACGGATAAAGCAAGAATGAAAGGGATAGAAAAACAATTGCAACAATTAAATATCAGTCCTGCATCGGTGGCGAATGGAAATTTTGTAAATCAAATTCCCATCACCGCACCTATTAGTGGTGTTATAGGGCATATACCAATTAAAACAGGCAGCTATATTGATATGCAAACCTCTTTAATGGATATTGTAGATAACGCACAGGTCCATTGCGATTTGCAGGTGTTTGAAAAGGATTTGTTTAAAGTAAAAGTTGGGCAAAAAGTGGAGTTCATTCTTACCAATCAAAATAATAAACAAATTACAGGCACTATCTATGGTATTAATCAATCTTTTGAAAATGAAAATAAATCTGTCGTTGTACATGCAAAAATCAATAACACAGGTAGCATCAGGTTATTGCCTGGTATGTATGTATCTGCATTAATTAATGTAGGTAACCAAACAGTACAGGCGGTTCCTGTTGATGCGGTGGTAAGTGCCGAAGGCAAGCAGTATATTTTTGTAGTAAGTGCCGAAGAAGAAAAGACTGAAGAAAAGGAACAAACTGGAAAGGCTTCAGAAAAAGAAGAAAAGGAGAAAACAGAAAAAGCTACAGAGGTGAAATCTGAAAAGCATATCCGGTTTAAGAAAGTAGAAGTAACCACAGGTGTAACAGAATTGGGATATACAGAAATTACACCGTTGGAAGAAATACCAAAGGACGCAAAGATTGTAACCAAAGGTGCATTTTATGTTTTATCAAAAGCAGCAGGTGGCGAAGAAGAAGAATAGTAATATTATTATAAATATTTTAAAAATCGCAACATGCTAAACACATATCTTTTTTTAAATGTCAGAAATCCTGACTTAAATAATGAGTGGAACAAAAAGCTGGAGCTGGAGTTAAAAACGCTGCCGGGCATTGATGACTTGATGATTATTGAGCGTAATGAAAATAGTGATGCACAAATTAATATGACCTTCGATGCTCAAATAGTTTCACTTGACAATTTGGAACTATTACTTGCAAAAAACGGCACAACCATTACTGCTATAAATATTCATTTTCCATCAGCAATAAGTGGTGTAAGTGATGCTTACAGTGCTGCTGCCATTAGTATTCCTACTGAAGATAAATTAGACGATATTCCAGGCGTTTTAGGTGTTGGGGTTTCAACAAGCGGTGTAATAAAAGTTGAGTTGGATGCTTCATTAAAAAATAAAAATGATACCGTTCAAAAAATTATCCAAAGCATTTTAAATCGCAGCCGCAGAAATTAAACAGGAACTGCCGTAAACAGGTGTAATTAAGTAAATAAAACAATAACTAAATTATATATCATGCTAAATACAGACCCCAATCATATTCATACCTACAATGCTCAAGGCAAGCAACTTTGCTGTTCGGAGGAAGAAAAAATCTATGCAAAAGCAGATGCAAAACAATTATTGCATAACGGGCAAAACAACGGAGGCAAGGAACAAAAGCCTTTAGTAAAAATAGACGATAATAAATTGAAACAGTACCAGCCTGCAATCATAAGTTTTACAATGTTGCTTATTGGCATTGCGTTAGATAACTATTTTAAACCCGATTTCTTTAAGGGTTATGTACGCCTTGCATGGTATGCTGTCGCATATCTGCCCGTGGGTTTGCCTGTAATTAAAGAAGGTTGGGAAGCCATTTTTAAAAAAGAGTTTTTTACCGAGTTTACATTAATGGTGTTAGCTACTGTCGGTGCTTTTGCTATTGGTGAATATCCCGAAGGTGTGGCGGTAATGTTATTCTATGCCATTGGTGAATTGTTTCAAAGTGCAGCAGTCAACAAAGCAAAAAACAATATCAAAGCATTGTTGGATGTTCGTCCATCTTCAGCCAGTGTTTTAAGAAATAACAAATACGAAGAAATAAAGCCCGAAGAAGTTGAAATAAACGAAACCATACAAATTAAAGCCGGGGAGAAAGTGCCGTTGGATGGTGAAATATTGAGTGATGGTAGTAGTTTTAATACAGCAGCACTCACAGGAGAAAGCAAGCCAAAGTCCATCTACAAAGGCGAACAGGTTTTAGCAGGTATGCTAAATCTTGATAAAGTAATAGAATTGAAAGTAACCAAAAAATTTGCTGATAGTTCCCTTGCACGGATTTTGGAAATGGTGCAAAACGCTACTGCACGAAAAGCAAAAACAGAATTACTGATAAGAAAATTTGCCAAAGTCTATACACCCATAGTTTTCTTTTTAGCAGTAGCATTGATAGTAATTCCTTATTTTATTGTAAACAATTATGTATTTACTGAATGGCTGTACAGGGCTTTGATTTTCTTAGTTATAAGTTGCCCCTGTGCATTGGTTATCTCTATTCCATTGGGCTATTTTGGCGGTATAGGTGCTGCTTCAAAAAACGGCATTTTATTTAAAGGCTCTAACTATTTAGAGCTGATGACCAAAATAAACACAGTGGTAATGGACAAAACGGGAACACTTACAGCAGGTGTTTTTAAAGTGCAGGAAATTGTAACAAATGGCATAGATAAAACAGATTTCATCAAAACATTAGCGGCATTGGAAAGTAAATCCACCCATCCCATTGCAAAAGCTATTGCAGACTATGAGAAGAATGAAACCAACTCATACACAGCAACAGATATAGAAGAAATTTCAGGGCATGGCTTAAAAGGCAAAGTAAATGATAAGGAAGTATTGGCAGGTAATACCAAATTGCTGAAAAAATATGGTATTGCTTACGATGCAGCGATTGATGAAATTGTAGAAACAATTGTTGTTGTAGCCATTAACAACCAGTATGCAGGTTATGTACTGATAGCCGATGAAATAAAGGAAGATGCACAGGACGCCATTAAGCAAATGCACCTGAACGGCATTTCACAAATTGTAATGCTCAGTGGCGATAAAAATTCAATTACTCAAAAAGTTGCAAAGCTCATTGGCATAGATACTGCCTACGGTGATTTATTGCCCGAAAATAAAGTGCAGAAGGTTGAAGAATTAAAACAGGCCAAGACAAAAATCATTGCATTTGTAGGTGATGGCATCAACGATGCACCCGTATTGGCTTTAAGCGATGTGGGCATTGCAATGGGTGCAATGGGCAGCGATGCAGCCATAGAAACAGCCAATGTGGTGATACAAACAGACCAGCCTTTAAAGATTGTCACCGCCATTAAAATAGGCAAAGCCACCAGGAGCATTGTAATACAGAATATCATTTTAGCATTTGCAGTAAAAGCCATTGTATTGGTATTAGGTGCAGGCGGTTTAGCCACCATGTGGGAAGCCGTTTTTGCAGATGTTGGAGTGGCTTTATTAGCAATATTAAATGCGGTGCGAATACAACGGATGAAGTTTTAAATTTGCAATGTATATATTTAAATAAAGGAGGCTAATATTTGTAATATTATTGACTAACTGATAAAATAAAGATTGGCTTATGCAACAAACACTACAATTAAATATCATTCCATTTACAGCCCCCTTGCAGGAGGCTGAATTTGCTTTTTATACAACAAAGCATGAAGGATATTGCCCCATCCACAAAGACGATTTAAACGGTGCTATTGAAGGCATAATTGATGAAAGTGAGTTGCATTATGGCAACTGGTTATACACCGATTTTCTGCCAGCCAAAGAAGATGCAATTGTTATTACAGTAAACCTTACCGATTGTAAATATTTTGCCCAGCACTATTACAGGCATATTATCCGTAATCACTTCAAAGGAGTTGCGGATATTATGCGTAAGAACTTTACCAATGAAATTGAAGTGTGGTTTCACAATACAAAATCAACCAGTACAAAATTTAAGATGTACAATCAGTTTACGTTGAAAGTACAGCATAGCAGGGTTACAGATGGTCCCGAATTGGTTTTGTCTTATGATGGAACTACTAAAGTGTATAACAAGAGCATTGCAGAGATACAGAATTTTCAAACCGAGAATTACAATTGGATTAATTGCAACGGAGAATTGAACAGGTGGAAATACTTAACAGACGAACAAAAGTTAAACCACGAAAAAAACTACCCGGTAGTAAGCAATAAATTAAAACCTCACTTTGATATTGCTTTTGATATACCCGATTTTAAAAACCGTTACCCTAAATATTTCACCAACTTAAAAGAGTTTTACGATAAGTATTTGAATACTGAAGTATTCCGGGCAATCCTTCCGCTTGCAGCAGAAGGCTTTTACAAACCTAACGGTTTGTCAGTACAGCGTATCAATGGCACATCAAATGAATTGCAGTTTGGCAATGGTGTTGGTATTGAGCCAAAGAAAGATTTAAGAAGATTAAAGCCATACAAACCAGTACCACCACCAAATAATGTAAAGTTCTTTTTCATCTATCACAAACCCGACAGGGAACTGGCAGTTACTGAAATCTATAAAATATTTAAAGACGGGTACAACGGAAAATATCCGTTTCCGAGAATGGAAGAATTTATAAGCCAACCGTTTGAAATAGAAAAGGAAACCAGTATTTCATTTGATACAATTGATGAAGCAGTATCAGTAGTTCAAAAGGCAATAAAAAATAAAGACAAATTACCTGATACAAAATATTTTGCCATTTACATAAGCCCAATTGCTAAATGGGATAAAGACCCCAAGCGTTTAAGTATCTATCACCGTATTAAAGAAATATTATTGTATGAGGGCATTTCATCACAGGTAATTTATAAAGACAATATTTTTAAGGAAGCATTTAATTTATTCTTACCAAACATTGAAACAGCAATCTTAGCTAAGTTAGGCGGTGTTCCGTGGAGGCTTAAAAGAGATACTACAAATGAATTGATTGTTGGAGTAGGTGCATTTAATTCTATTACCCGTAAAACAAAATATGTAGGTTCAGCTTTCTGTTTCAACAACGAAGGTATTTTTAAAGGCTTTGATTGCTTTGGTGCAATGGATACAGATAGTCTTGCAGGTTCAATAAGGGAGGCTGTAGGTAAGTTCATTGCATCCAATTACAAAGCAACAAGGTTAATAATACACTTCTACAAAGACCTTAGTAAAAAAGAACTCAAACCAATCATTGATACACTCCATGCTTTGGGTTTGCCAATACCAGTAATAGTTGTTACCATCAATAAAACAGAAAGCAAAGAGTTATTAGCATTTGATACAGACAATGAAAAACTAATGCCTTATAGTGGCACTATTGTAAAAGTAGCATCCAAAGAATATTTACTATTCAACAATACAAGGTACGAAGCCACATCAGCACCAACAGACAGGGAACACCATTTTCCAGTAAAGATTTCTTTCTTTAGTTCACAAGCAGAGTTAGTAGAAGACCCGGCAACAATAAACCAACTCATTGACCAGGTTTATCAGTTCAGCAGAATGTATTGGAAAAGTGTAAGCCAACAGAACCTGCCAGTTACAATCAAATACCCTGAAATGGTGGCAGAGATATTCCCGTACTTCTCTCAAAACAAACTGCCTGATTTCGGAAAAGAAAGCCTTTGGTTTTTATAAGCCCCCCATTTTCTTATTTAAGCATTTGCTAAAATAAGAAAATAAGTATTACCTTTGTCCGTACAATTCAACATTGATATGGATAAGAACACTTGTATAAGAGTATTTGCCGACCAAGAGCAAATCAAAGAGTGCAGGATAAAAATTAAAGCAAATGCACCGTCATTACAGCAGCTAAGTAAGGTTTTAGAACTTGCAGCAAATGATGTTCGCCTAAAAATCCTATACCTACTTGAAGAAGAAAAGGAGCTTTGCCCTTGTGATATTAGCGACATTCTGGAAATGAGTATTCCAGCAGTATCACAGCATCTTAGAAAACTGAAAGACGGTAATATTATTGAAGCCCGGAGAGAAGCACAAACTATTTTCTACTCCCTAAAAGAAGAAAACCTCAAAATCCTCAAACCATTCTTTAAGTACATCAATCAACAAAATCTTAAACCAGTAGCTGTATGAATAACAATAAAGCATCAGGCTCACTTTTAGGTGCAGGTGTGCTATCTGCAATAGCAGCTTCATTGTGTTGCATTACTCCTGTTTTAGCACTTATAGCAGGTAGCAGTGGCATTGCATCTACGTTTTCATGGATTGAACCTGCAAGACCCTATTTAATTGGTTTAAGCATTGTTGTATTGGCATTCGCCTGGTATCAAAAATTAAAACCAGTAAAGGCAGATGATTGTGGTTGTGCAGTAGATGAAAAACCAAAATTCATTCAATCAAAATCATTTCTTTTTATTGTTACCATCTTTGCAGCCTTAATGATTGCTTTCCCCTACTACTCAAAAATGTTCTTTCCAAAAACTGAAAAGCAGGTAATCATTGTAGAGAAATCAAATATTCAAACAGCAGAATTTAAAATAAAAGGCATGAGTTGCACTGGCTGTGAAGAAGAGGTAAAGCATGAAGTAAATAAATTACAAGGCATTCTCAAAGCGGATGTTTCTTATCAAAATACAAATGCTGTAATTCAATTTGATAATTCAAAAACCAATCTTGCTGAAATAGAAAAGGCAATTAATTCAACAGGCTATAAAGCAACTCAAACAATATTAAAGTAAATGGAATTAATAACACAATCAACAATAACTTGTCCGTCTTGTGGCCATAGCAAGACAGAAGAAATGCCAACTAATGCCTGTCAATATTTCTATGAATGTGAAAACTGCAAAACCGTATTGAAACCAAAGCAAGGTGATTGCTGCGTTTATTGTAGCTATGGCACAGTAAAGTGTCCACCAATGCAAGAAGGAAAGCATTGTTGTTAGTTCAATTCTACTAAAGAGTTTTTTATAAAGGCATTTGGGCATTCCCCTGCGGGTCGGGCTTTCCGCTACAATCTTTTGCGAAAGGCAAAAGGATTTCCGCTTCAATCCCTAATGCAAAAAGAAGCGGTGTTCGTTCCTCACGAATTTAATTGACCCACCCAGCCTGCACACAAGCACGGCTTATGCAGTGGCTACCGCACAAGGCAAACGCTTCCACTGCATCTATGGTGTTGCCGCCATTTTTAACTGCCATACTTTTTGTTTGGTGTGAGCCAACGCATACAGCACATTGCTATCCTCATTTCGCTAACGCTACATTGCGGTAGCAAAGAGCTGTGCCACAACACCACACCAAAAAAAAGACGCTACACTCCAACCACCACCACCGTTTCGCTTATGGCAGTATAAAAATTGGCGGAAGCTAAATAACATAATGCGGTCTTATAGGTTCGCTTCGCACTGCCTTTTGCTATCGCTTATGCAAGCATCCAACCGCACAGGCAGTCCTATAAGTCGCCATTATGTTAAATAGCCAACACCATAGCACTTTTTATCAAAAGTGAAGCCGTGCTTTTAGCCAACACACCCACCCTGATTGCCTCCACACCCCTCCACCCTTTCAATGGTGCAGTAAAAAATAAAGCATGAGTTAGTTTATTGCCATGTGCTTGCGGTCAGTTCATTCTCTACTCTCATTCGTTCCGCTACATTCCGTTTCTCTCCATTCCGCTACACTACTTCGCTTCGTTCATTTCACTCACCTCAGCACCGCACAGCAAAAGCAATTCCTTCTCTACATTTCACAAAGTTTTTTTTATTGCTTTCCGTGTCATGGCATTTGCTTTACCCCGGCTGCAATGGCTTTTGTCTTTTTATAAGTTACAAAAGCCTCCAACGCTTCTAAGCAAATTGCTCATGCCACTACAAGCCTCTGTTGGTATTTGTTCCATTCCATTCAGTCATTGCCTTTGCTCTTAGCCCACCGCACAATTGAAAGCGGTATGCTTTATTTTTTTCTGCGAAGTGTTTACCCCAGCTAACCCACGAAAGACAGTACACTACCAATTGGAATTTTATTCTGATTGATAAGCAAAGAGGAAATACAAATTGGATTTCTTTTTTCTAATAATGAATACAGACAAAGAAGATAATAGGAGAAAAAATAAAAATAAAAAGTTCAGCAAAGGTAGGTGGCTGGCACAGCCCAACGCTTAAAAAAAACCAAAAGACTACGGCATAATGAAAGGCAAATAATCTGTTTATTTTTTTATTGGTATTTGCCTTTCACCCTTCGGGACTTATTCCGTTTCCTTTTGGTTTTTTAGCCACGCCACCTTTCAGAATGCTTTCTTTTTTTTTCTGTTTTTTTTCTTTGTCAAATTATATATGTGTTGCGTAGCGTAAGCGTAGCAGGGCAGTGGCAAGGGTTCAAAGCAGCGTAAATTTTAAAGCTACCATTATGCACAGTCCAAAGTTTCAAACGTACAGCGTAAAAAATCAAAGTACAGGTTTTGAGTTTTACATTCTTTCAAAAGGTTTAAATAGTGGCAAACCACTTACCGCACCTTGTCCAAATTCCTTTGTTTGTATCTGCAAAAATGAGGAGCAAAAAGATTTTTATTTCTGGTTGTTTTTCGGTTTGTGAAAAGCAAAGCATTTTCATCAGTTCCTTACTGGTTCCGTTATTCCATTCATTCGTATTTCGGATTTAAAAAATGAAGTTGGCATACAAGCCGAAATAGTAAGTAAGCAAACAAGCGAATACAAAAGCACTATTCATAAAGTCAAAATACTGGAGGCAAAAGAAAAATCCATCCGTCAAAATTTGGCATTGATAAATGATTTGAAAAGAGCAATGATATACCGGCACTTAAAAAGCAAAGTGTAGGGCAGCCCGTTACATGATGCTACTTGTACCGTAAATAAATTTTAATGTGCAAAGATAGCATGGCGGGCAACCGCACAAAGCCAACGAAAAAAAACAAAAAGACTACGGCATAAACACAATCCCACCGCACAAGGCTATCATTTATTCCGTTTCCTTTTGGTTTTTTTATCCGCCATGCTGAGAGATGCACATAAAATTTATCTACTATGCACAAGCATCCACGTATCAGTTCGGGCAGTCATCCAAGCATTTGCCCTTTTACTCCGCAGGTTCTTCATCAGTTCTTGCAGCTTTCACCTCATGCTTATAGCCGCTATGTTCGCAGGTCGGCAGTCATTGCCCAGCATCCCACAGGCGTTAGGGTTTATCGCCTTCCTTGTGGTTGTTGCCTTTGGCGTTATCCATCAGGTGTTCGTCAGTTATCAGCATTGCCCTTTTAGGGGCTTTGCTTTTAACTAAAAAGCCCCACCAAATTGGCAGGGCTTTTAACAACTGAAAGTAAGAAAGACTTTTAGGCAGCTTCAACAATGTTCAACACATTGTAAGCACCATTTTTTAAAGGGTACTGCACACCGTTTACCTCTTGAAAAAATTCAAGCAACAGTAAGTAAAACTTTGTACCAGCACCGGCAGGAACGCCAGCAGGAACAAGTGATACAGGTGTGTTTGTCCCATCAATCGGCAAGTTTGTTACCGGGCTGTATTCAATAGCACTTATTTCATTTGTGAAATCCACATTTGCATAAGCGGCCTTCATGTTTACATGAGTTGCTCCACCAGGGTAAGCAATATCATTAAGCGGAACAAATGCAGGGATGGCTATTTCACCAGTTGCAGGAGTTACAATAAACGGAGCAAACAACACACCGCTAAGAATTGCTTTATCATTGAAATCAAAGTCTTTCAATAAAGCCAGTGCAGCAGGGTCAGCAATGCCATCAGCTACTGTACGTTCACCTCTTACAGAAGCAACATCGTAATTTTTAATCTGTGTCATAACTTGTGTAAGGCGACTGGTAACACGATTATCAGCAGCGTTCATCATCAAATTACGAACTGCATTGCGTAGCACTTTACCAGCAGTTGCAGAGCTTCCAAATTCACTACCGTTTTCACGGGTACGTTGAAAGTTTGGGTCATTTGCAATACGGTCAGCAGATACACCGCCTTTGGTTTTTACCAAATGTCCGTCTTGTGTTTTGTAGAAGGTCAATTCATCTAAAGTGCCTTCTATTTTTAGGATACCTTTTAATTTTGCCATTGTTATTGATTTTTATTTGTTATTAAAATTTATTATGAGTTACAGCCTTTACAGTATTTCAATCTGTTTCTTTGTGAATAGTGGCGATACAACCACGGAGGACAAACATTATTTACACCACACACCCAAAGTCCTTTATGTTCGTTTATAGCCAACCTTTGCAGGTTTGTAAGGTTTGCATCATTGCAGTATTCTAAGTACAACCAAGCCCAGCCATTGCGTAATAAAAGGCTATCTAATGCTTTGCCATCTATGCGGATGCTTACCAGTTGCCTTTTGTATTTATCCGTTCCCAAGCTGTCATAACTTACAGTTTTGCCGAGTAGTGTTTGGCTCACTTGCTGCTTCGCAGCTTCGCCAAAATTTTGTTTCAATTCCGGTGCATCAATATTTGTCAATCTTGCAACTATGATTTTGCCTTTCACTAACAAACCGTAAGTATCTGCATCAACCACACGAACAATTTTTGCAGTATGTTGAGCCATTGCATTTGATGCAATGACCAACAAAAAACCAATCAAAATATTTCGTGTTGCCTTCATTTGAAAACAAAAGTAGATGCACAATAAAGGCTCTGCAAATGTGCAGTGCCATCCGTTCCGATTGTGCCGCATTATTCCAACAAACACACTTTTACCGCTTACAAAAAACATTTATCTTTGCAATACGAAATTCATATCAGGTGTATGGCATCGGTATGGATAGAGTATTAAAAGGTATAATTGAAATAATGAATAGACTGTGTATTTATCCTAAAGACATTCAGGTAATTACAGGCAGAAGCGACAGGTATGGCAGAAATCTTATCAAGAAGATTAAAGACCACTTCAGTAAACAACATCACCAGGTTGTTACAGTTGATGAGTTTTGCCAGTACATGGGCTTGCAACAGGAAGTTGTTGTAAAGCAATTGAGATAAGCTGAAATGCTAATCTTCGCTAACGCTGTGGTTGGGAAAAACACACTCTAAAGACAACGGCATATTTTCTCTTACTTATTGTGCGGTTGCACTTCTTTTACTCATTACTGTTGCCTATTTGTTGCCCAATCTTCGTAACCCCCTGATAGTAAAGGGAACTACATTTTTTGTATCGGCAAATAAATATATTTTGATGAAAATATTATATGTAAAATTTTGAAACCAACAAAGCAACATATTCAAGACCATGCATTAAAACTCTTTAACGAAAAGGGGTTTGTAAATGTGCGGCTTCAACATATTGCCGATGCCGCTTTTGTAAGTGTGGGACACTTAGCATATCATTTCAAAAATAAAGATGCTATTATAGAAATTCTGTATGATGAACTTCGGGAAGAACAAGAGAAATTACTCAATGAATACAGAGTAGTGCCGCTGTTTGAAGATATTAACAATTACCTGGTAGCTACATACAAACAGCAATGGGCACATATTTTTTTTTACATTGATACACTAGAGGTATTAAGAGCATATACTGCCATACAGGAAAAACATGGACGGCATATTCAGTGGAAACTTGCACAGATAAAGAATATGTTGAGTTTTAATTGTTCAAGAGGCTCTTTAGTTTCTATGCCCGAAATGCAATTAAATCAGCTAGCCTGGCAGTTGCGTTCATTAATTGATGTGTGGCCATATCTAACAAAAATTGAAGGACGAAAGGAAGCCTCTGTACAGCACTTCTTATCAGATATTTGGGGAATATTCTCTCCCTTTTTTACAGATATGGGGCATCGGGAATATCAGCAACTTAATTATAATGCAGAATAATTTTGAAATTTGTTAGGAGATTTTTTCTAATTTTAGAAAAAGTTTATTTCATTAAGTGCATTCAAAATTTACTATACAGGATGAAGCCTACGCAGCTATGCTGGAGTATTTAGATAAACTATTTACTACAGAGCAAAGCGGCATTATGGAAGATGCTTTTTTTATTAACGAGGATTTTTGGCTGCAGGATACAGCCGTAGTAGAAAATGTAGAATGCCGAAATGGAGAATGGAACATATATCTTGTTTTTGCACACCATTTGATGCCCTTAAAATTTATTAAAAGAAAGATTGTAAATTACTGTTGCCCTAAAAAGGCAGCACTGGCATCACATTATATGCGCAGGCAGGCGGCAAAAGACCAACGGGGAACCTTACAGATAAACCCCACACTTTTTGCAACTAACTTTAACTGACTATGCCTACAAAAAATCATATTATATTACAAAGCAAGCAGCTTTTTTTTCAGCAAGGCATAGCCAATACAAGGTTGCAACAAATTGCAGATGCTGTAGGTATTAGTGTAGGCAATCTTGCATATCATTATAAAAATAAAGAAGCTATTGTAGAAGCTGTTTACGAAAACCTATTTGAAGAGCTGGCCGCCATCTTATCTCAATATGGTGTACACACCGGTTTTGAAGGGTTAGATAAACAGTTTTCCGATTTATATTTCTTTTTTACAAACAACCAATTTACATTTAATAACAACTGGGAAATTGAACGTAGCTATCCGGAAATTCAAAGTAGGTGGCTTTCTGTAAATACTAAAATACTAAATCAGTTAAAACAAAGAATTACTAATTGCGTACAAATCGGGCTACTAAAACCAGAACCTTTCAAAGGGGAACATGAGTTGCTGTGCCAAAATATCTTGATAATAGTCAATCACTGGATTCCCCAACAAATACTCCAAAAAAAACCGGTATCAGAAAAACTGTATAAAAAAAGCCTTTGGGGTATTTTGTATCCAAACTTTACTGCAAAGGGACAAACAGCTTTTCAACAAACTATTGTACCCAAGGGGTTTAATTAAAAATAAATTTGGTAATTAGAAAAATATTTCTAAACTTAGAAAATTATTTCTAATTAAAAAAAACGATTGCTTATGGCTAATGTACTCTGGTTACAAGGTGGTGCCTGTAGCGGCAATACCATGTCTTTCTTAAATGCCGAAGAACCTACTGTTGTAGAACTGGTAGTTGACTTCGGCGTTAATATTTTATGGCATCCATCCATTGGTTTGGAAATTGGCCATCAGGTTACACATCTTTTAAAAGATATAATTGCCGGAAAAGTGCAAATGGATATTTTGGTGTATGAAGGCTCTATAATTGAAGGCCCCAATGGAACAGGTACTATGAACTATTTCTGCGACCGCCCTATGAAAGACTGGGTAAAAGAATTGGCAGCAGTTGCTGGCTATGTAGTAGCCATAGGCGATTGTGCCACATATGGTGGTATTCCTGCTGTAGCACCCAACCCAAGCGAAAGTACCGGAATGCAGTTTTTAAAAAAGCAAAAAGGTGGATTCCTCGGTGCTAATTATAAATCAAAAGGTGGCTTACCTGTAATTAATATCCCGGGTTGCCCTGCACACCCCGATTGGATTACGCAAATTCTTGTAGCTATTGCCACAGGTAGAATTGGTGATGTACAAATAGATGAATTTCATAGACCCAAAACCTTTTTCACCGATTTTGTACAAACGGGTTGTCCTAATGTGGTTAATTTTGCACAAAAGGTAAATGGTGGATTTGGTAAAAGAGGCAATGGTTGCCTGTTTTATGAAGTAGGTTGCCGTGGCCCAATGACAAGGGCTAGCTGCAATAGAATTCTTTGGAACAGAACATCAAGCAAAACAAGAGCTAACCACCCATGTTTAGGATGTACCGAACCAGGCTTTCCACATAACGATTTAGTTAAAGGCAGCGTATTTAAAACAATGAAATATTTAGGCTTTATGCCAAAAGAAGCTCCAACAGGAGAGTCTGCTTTGGGATATTTCGTGAAGGCAAGTATTGAAAAGGCATGGCCTAAAAATAATGCTGTTACCGAAGGAAGCAAATAATTTACTACTAACAACTCTTAATTAAAAATACAATGTCAACTGTAAAAGAATTAAATATATCTCCGGTAGGCCGTGTAGAAGGCGACCTTGATGTAAAAGTATATATGGAAAACGGTGTTGTAACCCGTGCCCATACACAAGCAGCTATGTTCAGAGGCTTTGAACGTATTATGCAGGGAAAAGACCCACAAAGCGGCTTAATTGTAACTCCACGAATATGCGGTATTTGCGGCGGTTCGCATTTATATTGTGCGTCATCAGCCTTAGATACTGCATGGAAGACCCAACTACCGCCCAACGCATTATTATTAAGAGCATTAGGACAGGCTACAGAAACTATTCAAAGTATTCCACGATGGTTCTATGCCATTTTCGCTACGGATATGGCGAATAAAAAATTTGCCAATAAAAAGTTGTATGATGAAGTGGTAAAAAGATTTGCAGCCTATGTAGGAACCTCTTTTCAAAGCGGTGTAACTGCAAGTGGCAGACCAGTGGAAGTATATGCTCTTTTTGGTGGACAATGGCCACATAGTAGCTACATGGTACCGGGCGGAGTAATGTGTGCACCTACATTAAAAGATATTACAAGGGCACATGCTATAATGAACCAATTTAGAAACGATTGGTTAGAAACAACATGGTTAGGTTGTTCAATAGAAAAATATCGTCAAGTACAAAGCTGGGATGATTTAATGGCATGGGTGGATGAAAATGAAAGCCAGCGTAATAGCGATTTGGGACTTTTTATAAGGGCTTCGTTAGAATTTGGGTTAGATAAATTTGGCCAAGGTTGTGGTAATTATGTAGCGTATGGTACATCGTTACATAAGGATAAATATAATAACCCTACAGTTGAAGGCAGAAACGATGCCTTAATAAGCCCATCTGGCTATTACAACAGCCATACCAAGCAGTATAACGATTTTGATCATCTTCAAATTAAGGAACATGTAACCCATAGCTGGTATCAAGATCATAAAGCAGCCCACCCTTGGGATGAACCTATACCAACTCCTGTTGCTTCCAAAAATTTAGAAGAAACCGATTTTAATGGTAAATATTCATGGTCTAAAGCACCTCGTTATATGGACAATGCAGCTGAAGCAGGTCCATTATCAAGATGCTTAATGTATGCTAAGCCAAACAACCTGGCACACCAAACTAAAGACTTTTTAATTAAAGACGCTATGGACAAAATGGGGCCAAGTGTATTTTTAAGAACTTTGGCAAGGGTACATGAAGCTCCCATGTTATATGATAATATTGATACATGGTTAAGAGAAATAAGATTAGACGATGAGTTTTACATAAAGCCTGAGGAAAGAGATGGTAAAGGCTTTGGTGCTACAGAAGCTGCCCGTGGTGCTTTGGCACATTGGATAGAAATTAAAAACGGAGTGATAGAAAACTATCAGGTAATGGCGCCTACTACATGGAATGTTGGGCCAAATGATGAAGCAGGCAAGTCGGGTCCGATTGAATCTGCTTTAGAGGGCATAGAAATTGAAGATGCAAACGACCCGGTAGAAGTAGGCATGGTTGCCCGTAGCTTTGATAGTTGTTTAGTGTGTACTGTACATGCCCACGATGCAAAAACCGGTAAGCAATTAGCAAAGTTTAAGCTGTAACTAAAGTATTTGACAGTAAATAAAAGAAAAGCTCAATTCTTATTGGGCTTTTTCTTTTGCAGGCTTAGAAAATAATTTCTATTTTTTATAACTCCCATAATAAGCATAAGTAGTAATATTGAAATCTATCATGCAAACAGTAAAAACCGCCATAATGGGTTTTGGAAACCCCTGTCGTAGCGATGATGCGATTGGTATTTATGTAATTGATGAGCTAAAAAAAAACATTGGAGAAAGAGAAGATATATCTATACTCGATATGGGTACAGGTGCATTTGAAGTGTTGTTTAAGTTGAAAGGGCATCAAAAAATTATTTTGGTAGATGCTGTTGTAAATACAGGCGAAACTCCCGGCACCTTATATAAACTCCCGGCAAATGAAGTAATGGCAGCCCCACAGGACGACCCTATGGTATTTCTGCATAGCATTAAATGGGACCAAGCCCTCAGTTACGCCAAAAAAATTATGCAGCATGAATATCCTGAAGATATTAAAGTGTATTTAATTGCTATTGACAATACCAAACTGGAAATGCAATTGAGCAGTGAGGTAAAGCAGGCAGGAGATAAAGTGGTAGAGCTAATAATGGCCAACGAATTAAAACTTAATAAAGCAGGGGTTATATAATTTAAGTCTATTGATGAAAATGGTTACATTAACAAACAGGCATTTAATAATTACTAAAAACATAATTGAAAAACTATTTGCCGGAGCAGCGCAGGTAAATTGGGTGTATTATGCAAATAAAAAAACAATACTCATCGCCTCGCAGCATGATGATTTGTTTAAAAGCCTGCACAAAACCAATATGAGTATGCTTAAGTTTAAAAATAGCAATGGCGACAGGAGTATTTCTATAGAAGAATTACTGATTGATAATAACATGGACCATACAGATAGGGAGCTGCCATTTACCGCTGACGAACAAATGAAAATTTTATCTATCAATATTGCCTGATGTTAAGTGTAATATTAGCAGATTATGCCGGCTCTGAAAAAGATGTATATTTTTTGCAGAACGCAGAGTGGCTGAACGACAGTACGGTAATACAATATATTTATCAGCAAAAGGGAAGGTGGAAAGTGACACTTGCATTTGCTTGGAATGAAAACCCCATGCAAATAATATGTCGGTATATGAAAGATGAATATGCAACTGAACAAAAGGCAGCAACCTATGCTTCTTTTTTTTGCAGAACAACACAAAAGGGCGGCAATAGCTATTCAACAATAAATTATGATGATTTCAATATTTGCTTCAATTGAAAAAATAAGTACGGTACAGCAGTGCATCAATGGTGAACACCGGCTTAATGAATTGGTGAGTGTAACAACAGATGCTACTTGTACTGTAGATATTTGTGTGGATACAAACATAACTGTATGTCCTGATTGGAAAAATTTACAGCCGCCGGTACTATTTCCTGTAACAGCGTATTCGGGTAATGCTTTACTTGGTTTAATTTATACTAAACTTAGTAATTACGAAAAGGCTTACCCTCTGTTAGAGGATAAAGCAGATGTACTGCAAGCTGTTGATTTGCTCAACCGTTTGCAGCAGGGCTATGAAATTCCCGATACATTAATTTCAGAAAATAACTTTGTAACGTTGCATAATAAAGCAGTGGCACTTCATTATGGCACAAACCAGCAAAAAGAAAATCAATATAAAAAAATTGCAGCAGCGTACAATACAGCAATAGTAGCCGCTCCTGAAAAATGCAATATAAGCTTTACTGAATTTCATCTGGCACAACTGCATAGCGATTTCAGCAATAACGATAAAGCAGAAGCAATTTTGCAAAACCTGTTGTTAGCATCTCTTTCAACTCAGGCAAGTATTGCAGTTAAGAATGTATTATGCAATGTATGGATGAAAAAACTCACCGTGCCGTATGATGAAAAGCTGAAAGAACATTTGAAAATGGGTTTATGGGAATGCTTGCAATATTATGAAGCAAATAACAGGACTGTTGAGGCAGCATTAGTATTAGTGGATGCAAGCCATATTGCCACTATTAGCAATAGTTTTAGTGAGGCGTTGGGCTATATAAACAGAGCAATAGCAATATTTGAATCTGAACAAATGGAAGAGCTTTTAGCACAGGCACATTTTACAAAAGGCAACCTGCTTCAAACATGGGCACAAAATGGTAACCCTCAATTTTATCGTACTGCGGTACAATCTTATCAAGCTGCATTACGAACATTTACAAAAGATACAACCCCAGATGTGTTTGCAGAAATACAACATCAATTGGGGAGAGTGTATGCCGAAATACCTGACGAGGTGAAGAAAAAAGGAGTATGGGCTGCTGTATCGGTTTCATCATTTAATGAAGCGCTTTCGTTTTATAATAAAATTGATTATCCGTATGAGTTTTCTATGATTTGCAATAGTCTTGGCAATGCGTATACAAAATACCCTGTTTCTATAAACACCGATAATTACGATAAAGCCCTTGCCTGGTATAGAGAGGCGTTGGACATCCGTACTGCTGAAAACTATCCAGTAGAAAGAGCTTTGACTTTATCCAATTATTTAGAAGCCAGTTGGTTTGCCGGGAATAAGAATGAATTTGATGAAGAGAGGTATAAGGATATGATAACAGTTGCGGAGGAATTGCTTACTCTTTCCAAAGATGAAGCCATAATAAAGTCTGCAAAAAGGGATATTGAACAATTAAAGCAGTTGAAGCAAGAATTGCTTGATACAGTAAAAAATTAGAAAACATTTTCTAAGGCAGATGCTTTTATAATATATTTCAATGTCTTTAAACTAACTTTAACCGTTCAGTCAAATGCATGAAATTTCATTAGTGCGCAACATATTCAACACACTGGAGGCTGAATTTCCCGATAGGTTTTCTGCTATTAAAACTATTTATTTAACGGTGGGGGAATTGAGCAATGTGCAGCCGGTATTAATGCAAAATGCTTTTGATGCTGTATTGGAAGATGAGCCGAGGTACAGGAGCAAAACATTGGAAGTTCTGATGCTGCCAATAAAAATTTATTGTGATGATTGTAAATTGGCAACCACAGTACAGCAATACAAATTTGTGTGTGGCAACTGCGGTAAAGCATCAAGAAATGTTATACAAGGGGAAGAGTTATTAATTAGTAAAGTTGAATTTTCAGCTATTGAGTAAATAACTAGAAGTACTATGTAAAAGATTAAACAACCTTTATTGACTACTTACGAAAAAACATTATCTAAATATGAGCCAACCAAAAAGTAACAGAGCTCCGGTAGGGAGTGTTCAATGCGAAAACACAACACTCAATTTATTAAAGGCAAACGATTTTGTGGCTAAAGCCATTCGAGACAAATTAGCACCTCATAATATCTTGGTGCTTAATATTTGTTCATCGCCGGGTAGTGGTAAAACAACTTTAATGCAGCAGACTGGCAGGCGTTTAAAAGATAAACTTAAAATAGGTGTACTTGTAGGCGACCCTGAAACAGAAAGGGATGCTATTAGGATAAGAGAAGCCGGTATTGATTGCTTGCAAATTGTAACGGGGGGCATGTGCCATATTGAAGCACAAATGATATTGCAGGCTTTAGACCATTTTAATTATGAAGGGCTGGATGTTTTGTTTATAGAAAATGTTGGTAATCTGGTTTGCCCGGCTGCATTTGATTTAGGTGAAGATTACCGAATTACTTTAATTGCAAGTACTGAAGGTGATGATAAACCGAAGAAATATCCACGAATGTTTTTAACTAGTGAGCTGATGGTGGTTAGCAAGGCCGATTTGCTGCCCTACGTACCTTTTAGTGTGGAAGCAGTTACAAAAGATGCCCGGGAAATTAACCCCGGTCTCGAAGTAATAACCATTAGTAGTATAAATGGTGAGGGGCTTGAAAGTTGGTGTAACTGGTTGAAGCAAAAAGTAAATGAAAAGAAAGCAGCAATACCTGTGTTATAATTATAACAGTTAAGATAATTAAAAAAGAAAACACATATCACCTTCTCTTTACCGGGATAGTTCAAGGTGTTGGCTTTCGGCCAATGGTATATAATTATGCCATGAAGAAAAGTTTAAAGGGCTACGTATGCAATGCCGGTGATGGCTTGCATGTAGAAGTTAATGCGACTGAAGAAGATGCTACAAGAATTTCGGCTTATATCCTTCAACATGCTCCACCACTAGCCAAAATAGTTGCTGCAAATTTGCAGCAGATAACTTATACCCCATATCAGAATTTTTCTATTAAAGAAAGTAGTAACAACGGGGTTGCCAATTTGCCACTTACACCAGATTATGCTTTATGTAATGATTGCAGAAATGAGATACACAACAATTTTAATCCCCGGTATCGTTATCCGTTTACAACTTGTACACAATGCGGCCCCCGTTTTTCGGTTATTCAAGCAATGCCTTACGACAGGCCAAATACTGCAATGAGTGCATTCAATATGTGTAGCGATTGTGAAAAGGAGTATAACAATAATTCGGACAGAAGATATTTTTCACAAACAAATTCCTGCAGACAATGTGGTGTGGTGTTATCAGCTTATGAAACTCAATCCAAAAAGTTGGAAGAAGGTAATACTGAAGTGTTACTGCTTATTACGAATTTGCTACAACAGGGAAAAATTCTTGCTGTAAAAGGCATTGGCGGTTATTTGCTTATTTGTGATGCAGCCAATAGAGAAGCTATAGAATTATTACGCCGTCGCAAACACCGGCCTCACAAGCCATTTGCAATTATGTGCAAAGATGAAACACAAGTTAAATCTATTGCTTATTGTAATGAAGCAGAATTGCAAATGCTTAAGTCTGCCGTAACACCAATTGTTTTGTTAAAAGCTAAAGAAGAAAGTACAGCATTTATTGCAGCAGCACAAGTGGCTCCAAACTTAAGCAGTATTGGTATCATGCTGCCTTATGCACCATTGTTTGAAATTGTTTTAAACGATTTTGGTAAGCCAATAGTTGCCACCAGCGCTAACATAAGTAATGCCCCCATTATTTACAAGGATGATGAAGCTCTTGAAAATCTTTTTTCAATTGCTGATGTTGTTATTACTCATAACAGGGAAATCGTAACACCACAGGATGACAGTGTTATTCGCTTTTCGCAGAGACATCAGCAACAAATTATTATTCGCCGTGGCCGGGGCTTATCGCCTTCTTGCTTTGATATTCCAATGCTGGCAAGCAAATCAATTTTGGCAGCGGGAGCGTTAATGAAGAGTTCTTTTACAGTTTTTCATCAAAATAATATTTATGTAAGTCAATATTTAGGAAGTACCGAAAGTTATGATGCTCAACAAACGTATGAAAAAACTTATCAGCACTATCAGTCTATTTTACAAATAAAACCTGAAGTAGTATTAGCAGATAAACATCCTGATTACTTTGCTACACAATTTGCAAAAGAAATTTCTCTGCTGAATAATGCTCATTTGTACCAAGTGCAGCATCATAAAGCCCATTTTGCAGGCGTATTGGCAGAAAATAATTTACTGGGTAAAAATAAAAAAGTATTAGGCGTTATTTGGGATGGAACCGGGCTGGGAGATGATGACAATATTTGGGGCGGTGAGTTTTTTCTCTATACTAATAATACAATGCAGCGTTGTTATTATTTTGATTATTTCCCGGGATTGCTTGGCGATAAAATGGCAAGAGAACCGAGGGTAGCTGCATTATCAATTTGCAACGATGTAATGAGTTCCGATGATTTCTTAAAACACAAATTTACATCAGACGAATGGAGCCTATATACAAAAATACTTGCACAGGATAACTTATTGCAAACATCATCATGCGGCAGAATTTTTGATGCAGTAGCTTCACTACTTGGCTTGTGTGATAAACAATCTTATGAAGGCGAAGCTGCATTGCTTTTGGAAAACATAGCACAAGAATATTTTTTAGAAAATGGATATGCGTTTGCCGAAAGTTATTTTGTTGATGGGGCTCATTATTATCGCTTACCAACAGCCACTTTGTGTACTGGTATTATTAGAGATATTGCAAAAGGGAAGCCCATCCCCTTTATTGCCGCAAAGTTTCATTATTCATTAATCCACTGCATAAAAATTATAGTAGGAAACATTGGTGTTAATTCCATTGCATTTAGTGGCGGTGTATTTCAAAATGCAGTACTCGTCGATTTAGTTAAAGAACATTTAGTGCACAAGTTTGAGTTGTATTTTCACAAGCAGCTTTCTCCTAATGATGAGAATATTTCACTAGGGCAATTGGCCTATTATAGTTATGGCGTGGATGGCATACAAACAGAGGAAATGAAGAATAATGAAAAGATAATAATGGATATTAACAAAGAACTCATTCAATCATTTTAAAATAAAATTTATTATATGTGTTTAGCAATTCCCGGAAAAATTCAAAGTGTCGAAACCATTCACAATGGTTTGGTACGTATGGCAAAAGTTTCTTTTGGTGGCATTATCAAAGAAGCATCATTAGAAATGTTGCCTTCAGCAGAAGTTGGAGACTATGTACTGGTACATGTTGGAGTTGCGATAAGCAAAATTGATGAAGCAGAAGCAGCAAAGTCTTTTGAATACTTGAAAGAAATTGGGGAAATAGATGAATTGATTGAACATACACAAACAGACAAACCACAATAACTATGAAATACTTATCAGAATACAGAGATGCAGCCGTTGTAGAAAAGTATATTGCCGAGTTGCACCAGATAACAACAAGGCCGTGGACAATAATGGAAGTATGTGGTGGGCAAACGCATAGCCTGGTAAAGAATGGCATTATTGGGTTGCTGCCTAAAAATATTACAATGGTGCATGGTCCCGGTTGCCCTGTATGTGTAACCCCTCTGCATTTAATAGATAAAGCAGTATACCTTGCCGAAGAAAAAAAAGTAATACTTTGTTCATACGGCGATATGTTACGGGTGCCCGGCAGTAAAAAAAGCCTTCTTGAAGCAAAAGCAAATGGAGCAGATGTACGCATTTTATATTCTCCTTTAGAAGCTGTTACATTAGCCAAACAAAATCCAACTAAGGAAGTTGTTTTTTTTGCAGTAGGGTTTGAAACTACAGCACCAGCAAATGCTTTAAGTGTATTGCATGCTCTAAGAGAAGAAGTAAATAATTATTCTATACTCACATCGCATGTATTAGTGCCGCCAGCCATTGAAGCACTTGTAAATGATGACGATAATGTAGTACAGGGATTTTTAGCAGCAGGCCATGTTTGCACAATCATGGGTATAGATGAGTATTACCCATTAGTAGAAAAATATAAACTACCCATTGTTATTACAGGCTTTGAGCCGGTTGATTTGTTACAGGGTATTTGCATGTTGATAAAGCAATTGGAAGAAGGTAGGTACGAATTGGAAAATCAATATAGCCGTGTGGTAAAGGCCGAAGGAAACCCTGCGGCAAAAAAAGTAATTGATGATGTGTTTGCCATAAGCAATCGAGAATGGCGTGGCATTGGAGAGATACCCCTTAGTGGTTATGAATTAAAAGAAAGTTTACGCCAATATGATGCTAACAAAAAATTTAACATTCAAATTGATAAGGCAAATGAAAGTGCAGAGTGTATAGCAGGCGAAATTTTGCGTGGCATTAAAAAGCCCGGTCAATGCCCCGAGTTTGGCAAAAAGTGTACCCCACTCAATCCATTAGGAGCACCCATGGTAAGTAGCGAAGGCGCTTGTGCAGCTTATTATCATTTTAACATGGTAGAAACAATTGTTTAGATAAAATATAATGAACGATAAAATAAATATGATGTTATCATGCCCCATGCCAAAGTTTGATTTTGATACTATTAATTTGGGCCATGGAAGCGGCGGCATACTTACACACAGACTATTAAACAGTGGCGTTTTTGATGTATTAAAAAATGATTTGCTGAATGAAAAACACGACGGAGCTATTTTTAATCTAACTGGAAATATTGCATTTAGTACAGATAGCTATGTTGTAAATCCTATTTTTTTTCCTGGAGGAAATATTGGAGAACTGGCCATTAACGGTACTGTAAACGACCTAGCCATGTGTGGCGCTATGGCAAAGTATATTTCGCTTTCGTTTATTATTGAAGAAGGGTTGCAAATGGATGTATTTTGGCAAATACTCAACAGTATAAAATATTGCTGCCTTAAAGCCAATGTACAGGTAGTAACCGGCGATACAAAAGTGGTAGAAAAAGGTAAAGGAGATAAAATATTTATCAATACATCTGGTATTGGTATTGTTAACCCAAAAGCATCTATTAACTTATCCAACGTAAAACCCGGCGATAGTATTATACTTAGTGGTAATATAGCCGAACACGGCATTGCCATTATGAGCAAACGCAGTGGCTTAGAATTTGAAACCAATATTATAAGCGACACCACTAATTTAAATTTTACAATAGAAAAATTGATAAATGAATTTGGTAACCAAATACATTTTTTAAGAGACGCAACAAGGGGTGGTGTGGCAAGTGTATTAAACGAAGTGGCAAAAGACGGAGCCAAAGGGGTTTATATATTTCAAAAAAATATACCAGTACTGGAACAGGTAAATGGTGCTTGCGAAATGTTAGGTTTAGACCCCTTATATGTTGCCAACGAAGGCAGGTTTATTGCCATAGTAGATAATAAAGTTGCAGAAGATTTTCTTGCATTGCTCAAACAAGATGAGAATGGCACCCATGCAGCTATAATTGGAACCGTTGTAGAAGAGCATACAGGACAAGTAATAATGCAAAGTACCATTGGCGGTAAACGAGTAGTAAATATGTTGCCTGGCGAACAACTACCCAGAATATGTTAATAGATAAATAATAATGAAAAAATTGTTAGAGTTTTATGGAGAAGCAAACAACGCTTTACTGGCACCCCGTTGTGTATGTATGCACAATCATCTATTAGTTGTTAGCGATACCGGGCAAAACCGTGTATTTATCTGGAAACATTTTTCATTTCAAAATCATCAACAACCCGATGTAGTGTTGGGACAAAAAGAAAATAACGAAACAGAACGAAATGCAGGCGCTACAGTTTCAGCATCATCACTCCAATATCCATCTGCCGTATGGACCAATGGAGAAAAATTAGTTGTAGCAGATGCATGGAACCACCGAGTATTGATTTGGCACTCGCTGCCTACTCAAAATTTTCAACCAGCAGATACGGTAGTAGGGCAAATGAATTTTGAAAGTAACCTGCCCAATGTTATGGGCATTGGCAAACTACCCACAGCACATACACTTAATTGGCCTTACGGAGTTTTTAGCAACGGAAAAGAATTATGGATAGCAGACACAGGAAACAGAAGAGTGCTGTACTATCATACAATTCCTACTACAAATTTTGCGGGGGCAGATGAATTAATTGGGCAAGATACATTTTTCGATAAAGATTATGATAACAACAATGCTGTTTGGCCTTATGCTGTTAAAATTAGCAGTAATAATGAAATGATAATTGCCGACACCCAATATTACCGTGCCTTGCTGTGGAGCAACTGGAAAGATGCCTTGACAAAAAAAGCAGAAATAATTATTGGTCAAAAAAATATTAATGATAACGGACAAAACCAATACCAATTAAAACCATCGGCTAATACACTCAACTGGGTATACGATGGTTGCTTTTATAACAATGGTATTGCAATAGCCGATACTGGAAATAGCCGTATACTATTATATAATAAACTACCCGAACTAAGCAATGCTGTTGCAAACGAACAAATTGGTCAGCCCAATTTTGAAACACATGGCGAAACTTCATTGAGTATGAAATCAACTATAGCTAACGAAATGTATTGGCCTTTTGCCATTAATGCTTGTAACGAGTTGTTGTTGGTAGCAGATACAGGTAATCATCGCATTTTATTTTATACCCAAGCAAATGATTAACATACCAATTATACTAACCCTCTATGCAGGTTTTACCCATGCCTTTGAAGCTGATCATTTGCTAGCAGTAAGCAACATGGTCAGCAACAGAAATAAGTTGCAAAAGGCTATTAAAGACGGTATGTACTGGGGGCTTGGGCATACGTCAACAATTTTAGTAATTGGAATAATTTTTCTTTTGTTAAAATTTCAAATCAGCCAAACATATTTCAAACTATTTGAAGCAGGAGTGGGGCTAATGTTAATAGCATTAGGCGTTTACCGTATTTGTAGATGGTATAAAATGCAACAGCCAGTTTTGCATACGCATCAGCATGCACATGCCGATGGTTATATACACAAGCATACTCACCTGCATACAGTAAGTAAGCCCACTCACAATCATTCACATCTACCGGCCTATTTAATAGGTTTGGTGCATGGTTTGGCAGGTAGCGGAGCACTAATGTTAATTGTAATGAGTAAGTCAGAAACCACCTATACTGCACTTTGTTATTTGCTTTTATTTGGGTTAGGTTCTGTGGCAGGTATGATGATTGCCGCCACTGCATTTAGTGTACCCTTTATACCAAAAGTATTAGCCAATAAAAATTTACAAACCTTGTTAATTTTTGTATCGGCAATACTATGTGCAGGGTACGGTTTTTATATCGTAAAAGAAAATTTATTAGCATAATGACTACAAAAGAAATTTTAATAGGAGCTTTGCAATATTATAGTATTGAAGTAATTAAAATTGAAGCTGATAAAGTGACAATAGGAAGAAATTATGAAGTAGAAGTAGAGGCCAATGAGTTATACAAATTAATCAGCGATGGACAAGTGGTAGCCCCTTTTGACGATGTGGATGAATTATGCAGATTTGTGTTGTTATAATATTATTTAGATAATGATAAAGAAAGAAGTTCAGATAGTAGCATTGAGTACCAGTGAAAGTTCGCCTGGTAATTATGTAGTTATTTTAGAAGAAATTACTGACAAAAAAAGAATGGCTATCGTTATTGGGGCATTTGAAGCGCAGGCCATTGCTGTTCATCTTGAACGCATGAAATTACCCCGGCCGTTAACACATGATGTTTTAAAGGCCACAATAGATACATTGGGAGGCAAATTAAAAGAAGTAATTATTCACAACATCATTGACAAAGTCTATTACGCCTGGCTGGTATTAGAAACAAGCAGCAAAGAAGAGCAAAAAATTGATGCCCGTGCAAGCGATGCATTAGCTATTTCCATACGGTATGACTGTCCTGTTTATGTTTATGATTTTGTGTTGGAAGAATCTGTTATTAATGAACCTGAAACAAAGAACAGTTTAATAAAAGGTTCTCTTGCCGATTACAGCCTTGATGAGTTGGAGAGCTTATTGCAAGATGTACTGGCAAAAGAAGATTATGAAAGTGCCACAAGAATACGGGATATAATAAGAAAAAGAAAGAATAGTTAAACTGTTTTTGTTTGTGTTCTGTCTTCACTTGTTTTAGCGGGTTTTGTTGCCCATCTGTTGCCCAAATAAACATTAAACCGCTGAAATGCTTTATCAGTATGTGTTTACAGCTTAACTTAATAATTCTGTATCGGGAAGTAATAGAATCTTTATTCTTTATATCTCTCATGTATCCTAATTCCCTAAATTAGATACATGAACAACCAACTCCAACTAACTGATTTCATTGTCATTCTTGCTTATTTTATTATTGTGGTAACTTATGGTATATGGGTGTACCGCAGAAAAAAATCAACAACCGCCAGTACCAAAGATTATTTTTTGGCAGAAGGCTCTCTCACTTGGTGGGCCATAGGAGCTTCCCTTATTGCCTCTAATATATCTGCAGAGCATTTTGTGGGGATGAGTGGAGAAGGTTTCTTCGCCGGTATTGCAGTAGCTGCTTATGAATGGATTGCGGCTGTTGCACTCATTATTGTTGCCATTTGGTTCATTCCGGTATATCTCAAGAATAAGATTTATACCATGCCACAATTCCTGAAACAACGCTACAATGAAACCGTTTCAGTGATCATGGCTGTATTCTGGTTGTTCCTGTACATTTTCGTAAACCTGACTTCTATTTTATACCTAGGGTCTAAAGCTATTAGTGGATTGATCGGAAATGAATTCTTTCATATTATTCTAATTGTGTTAGCGCTATTTGCATTCTGTATTACCATCGGAGGAATGAAAGTGATTGGATATACCGATGTTATTCAAGTAGCAGTATTGATTATTGGTGGTTGTGTAGCCGTTTATTTATCACTCGTAGCAGTTGATGAAGTGGTGAATCAAGGAAACAGTGCGATCAGTGGATTGGGGGCGTTGATGAAAGAAGCACCCGATCATTTTCATATGATTTTTGACAAACCAAATGCTGCAAGCAGTGCGGAGTATGTACAAAAATATATTGCATTACCGGGTATCACCATGTATTTCGCCGGACAATGGATATCCAACCTGAATTACTGGGGCTGTAATCAATACATTACACAACGAGCATTAGGAGCAGATCTACAAACCGCACGTAACGGAATTTTGTTTGCTGGATTTATAAAAATATTCATGCCGGTGATCGTGATGCTACCCGGTATCGCTGCTTTTGTTTTATATCAAAATGGATATTTTGATGCATCCGTTTTCGATGGTAAAAAAGATGGTGCCTATGCAGCTGTATTAAGTTTATTACCTGTTGGTATGAAAGGCTTATCTGTTGCGGCATTAACAGCAGCTATTGTTGCTTCATTAGCAGGTAAAGCGAATAGTATCTCTACCATCTTTACCTTGGATATCTACCAGAAATATTTTGATACAAAAGCAGATGAAGCCAAATTGGTGAGAATAGGCCGCATCTCCATTTTTGTTGCCATGCTCATTGCCGTGTTCTGTACCTGGGAAGATTTACTAGGCATCGGTGGTGAAGGTGGATATACTTTTATTCAAAAATATACAGGCTTTATTAGTCCGGGTGTATTCGCCATGTTCCTGCTGGGTATGTTCTGGAAAAGGACTACGGGAGCCGCTGCTGTGGCTGGTGTATTATCCGGCTTTATTTTATCGGTGGTCTTCAACAATTATGCACCATCTTGGTTTGGTTCTGAAACCATTTTGTATACTGCCTATATCAATGCTGCCGGGCAATATGAAATTCCTTTTATGGTGAATATGGGTTGGACTTTCTTCTTCACGGTATTGATCATGGTGCTGATCAGTTTAGGTGGGCCGAAAGTGAATCCAAAAGCATTTGATATTGATCGTAGTATGTTCAAACTAAAACCATCCAGTATCGCCATGATCACCATGTTATTGATGATGATTATTGCTTTGTATGCAAAGTTTTGGTAGTAGGAGAATGGAAAGGAAATCAGTAATTTCAGGTTATTCATTATTAGCTTATGAAAAGAGCTGTATTTTACTTGATGCTGGTATATTGCTTTTCCTGTCAGGAGAAAAAATCCATGACAGAAGAAGAATTGTATCGTCCGGATATTCATTTTACTCCACCAAAAGCATGGATGAATGATCCCAATGGGATGCTGTATCACAAAGGGGTGTATCATCTTTTTTATCAACACAATCCGGATTCATCTGTTTGGGGTCCTATGCATTGGGGGCATGCCACCAGCACAGACCTTATTGAATGGCAACATGAACCCATTGCTTTATTTCCGGATAGTTTGGGGACTATTTTTTCAGGTAGTGCAGTGATAGATAGTAATAATACTGCGGGTTTTGCCAAGCCCGGAGAAACAGCTTTGGTGGCCATTTTTACACATCACAATACCCAAGGAGAAAAAGCAGGTCGTTCAGATTTTCAAACACAAAGTCTTGCTTATAGTATAGATGATGGAAAAACCTGGATAAAATATGATCAAAATCCGGTGATCAAAAATCCGGGTATCAAAGATTTCCGTGATCCGAAAGTAATCTGGTATGCACCGAAGCAAAAATGGATTATGTCACTTGCTGCCCAAAACAAAATATTGTTTTACTCATCCAAGGACTTAAAAAATTGGATAGCAGAAAGTTCCTTTGGTGAAGATGTGGGGGCTCATGGAGGTGTATGGGAATGTCCGGATCTTTTTCCAATGCAGTATGAAGGCAAAACCATTTGGGCATTAATCGTAAACCTCAACCCCGGGGCCCCCAATAAGGGCTCAGGTACTCAATATTTTTTGGGAGAGTTTGATGGTAAGTCTTTTAAATCTTTTACCGATCAAACATTGTGGTTGGATTATGGTCCTGACAACTATGCCGGAGTTACTTGGTCAAATACCGGAGATCAAAAAATATTGATCGGATGGATGAGTAACTGGATGTATGCCAATCAAGTACCTACACAATCCTGGAGAAGTGCAATGACCATTCCTCGAGAATTAAAACTGATGAAATTGGGAGAAACATGGCGATTGGCTTCGTTACCTGTATCATCTCTTCAGGCATTAGGGAAAGAGGCTTTTCATAAAGTCAAGGTTGATGCTATTGAAAAAATCCGTTTATCAGGTTCCTCAGTGATTTCTTTTCAAGCCGATGCTACTAAAAATTTTACAGTTACTTGTTTGAATGATCAACAGGAAAAGGTGGTAATAGGATATGATCCTATCAAACAGGAATTCTATATTGATCGAAGATCATCCGGACAAACAGCATTTCACCCGGAATTTGCAGCTATTCATACCGCACCAAGATTATCCAATAATCCATTGATTCAAGTAAAGCTGGTATTGGATAAAACCTCTGTGGAATTATTTGCAGATGATGGACTTTCCGTAATGACCAGTATTTTCTTTCCGAAAAAGGGCTACCAGGAATGTTGGGTGGATCCTCAAAATGGTCAGATAATGGGGCTTTTATTAGAGCAGATAGGTAAATAAAAATGAAAAACGCTTGTAACCTTTTCCTCTAACCTCAGTTTATACTTCAAAGCAAACATTAACTGACCCGAGATTGACGAACGAAACCATTGATAATCAGCTCATGTTCAGGGTAAAAGAAGGCAACCTGGATCAAATGGCACTGTTATTCGACAGACACCATCGACCACTGTATGGTTTCTTTTATCATCATACCGGCATGAAAAATGAAAGTGAAGATCTGGTACAGACCGTCTTCATGAATATGATTCGTTCAAGATCTACTTTCACGGGTACCTATAAGTTTGAGACCTGGATGTACACAATTGCCAGAAATGCATTAAAGGATCATTATAGAAAGAGTAAAAAAATGGGTACAACTGTAGATGCTGAAGAGGCTGAAAACAATATACATGAAACTACATCGGCAGATACACGATTGAACAGAAAAGAAGAAGAGTTGATTTTGAGAAAGGCACTGGCAAGATTGAGTGAAACGGATCGGGAACTGATCATTCTTTCCCGCTACAGAGAAATGAAATACCAAGAGATCGCTGCGATTTTAAAGTTGTCAGAAGGAGCGATTAAAGTAAGAATACATCGGGCTGTTAAACAGCTAAGAGAAATATATCTTGAAATTAGTCAACAAACAATGAGTGTATGAAATGTGCATTTGATAAAGAAAAATTATGGTCACTGGCACTGAATAACTTAAGTGATGCGGAGAAGGCAGAGGTAAATCTCCATGTAACTACTTGTTCAGCATGTACAGAAGAATTGAATGGTATCATGACATTCTGGAACATTACAGCTGCATTACCGGAGCCAGAACCATCTGCCGATATCAAAAATAAATTCATTCAGAACTTGGAGGCTTATAAAAAAGAGCAACTTGCGAAAACCGGTTTCTGGGATCAGCTAAAAGAAAATATTTCAAAACTCACTACGCTATTGGTTAATCCACGTATGGCTTATGGATTAGGCATGTTAGTGGTAGGAGTGGTGGTAGCTTCACTGTATTTTCAGCAAAAGGGAAGCGGAAAGTCAGAGGTAGCAGTACTTTCGTCACAAGTAAAAGAAATGCGTGAAATGCTGACGCTGACCTTACTGGAACACCCATCTGCTTCAGAAAGATTAAGAGCTGTAAGTTATGTGAATGAAATTGATACGGTAGATAGACGAGTGAAAGATGCGTTGTTGACAACGTTGAATAATGATGAAAATGTAAATGTTCGATTAACGGCACTAGAGACTTTGTCTAAAATGACCAGTGATCCAAAAGTGAGAGAGGGCTTGATTCAGTCCATTGCTCAACAAGCGTCTCCGCTGGTTCAATCTGCCCTTGCTGATATTATGCTGAGTATACAAGAGAAAAAATCGGTTCGTTCTTTTCAGCAACTCTTAAAGAAGCCTGAAACCAATGAAGCGATCAAAACCAAAATACAAGCAACCATTCATCAGTTAAATACTTAAACCCCTGTACATATGAAAAGCTGTTTTAACCTGCTAACAGCAGGAATGTTATCCCTTTGTGCCTGTATCAGTACATCGGCACAAGAAGCCAAGGAACATATTTCCAAACAGTTTACCGTCAACGGTAAAAAAAATGATGCAGTATTAGCTATCTATAATGTTTTTGGTTCTATTAAAGTAGAAGGTTATGACGGCGATAAAGTGTTATTAGAGATCGACAAAAATATCAGTTCTAAATATCCGGACGAAGTTGCCAAAGGAAAAGAAGAATTTCGTTTTGAAATAGAACAACAGGGCGATAGCATCGTTGTATACATAGCTGCCCCCTATGATTCAAGACCTAATAGGAATTGGGATAGAAATGATGAACGTAAAAATATTCGTTATAAATACCAACTTGATTTTGTGGTAAAAGTCCCGCATCAAATGCGGTTACGTGTATCAACAATCAATAACGGGAATGTGAAAGTGAAAGATGTGTACGGTACATTATGGGTTTCGAATGTAAACGGAGCGATAGATGTAGAGAATGCAAAGGGTACCACAAAAGCTACAACAGTGAATGGAGCAGTCAATGTAAGTTATTTAGTGAATCCATCGGCTGCATCTGTTTATCATACCATCAATGGTGATATCACGGTGAAGTATCAAAACGGATTAAATGCAGATCTGTATTTCAAAAGCATGAATGGGAAATATTATACGGACTTTGATAATGTAGAACCTATTAGTAACACTTTGGAGAAGAATACCGAAAATAAGTCTAATAGTACCGTATATAAGATTAGTAAAGGGAATGCAGTTCGAATTGGTAGTGGCGGTAAGCAATTTAATTTTGAAACCCTAAATGGGAATGTTTATATCAGAAAATCATAAAAACAGAAATATGAAAACAATCAAGTATACACTTACACTCATCAGCTTGCTCTGTTCAATGGTATTGTTAGGGCAGGGTGTTGAAAAAGAACAGCTTACAGTAGCACTAAGTAATCCCGGTAAACCCTACAAGTTAGTAGTGGGTTTGTTAAGCGGTTCTATCCGTGTAACAGGACATTCAGCAGACAATCTGATCATTAATGTAGAAGTTGAGGAAGATCGAAAATCTAAAAAGAGTGATCCGAAAGTATCAGGCTTGAAACGTATTGGAGCTTCTTCAGGCTATGAGATTGATGCAGTTGAAAAGAATAATGAAGTAACGATCAACAACCATAGTATGATGCGTAAAATTGATCTGGATATTAAGGTTCCGTTGAATGGTACACTCGTTTTAAATACACTGAATGAAGGTGATATTGTGGTCAGCAATATCAAAGGTGAGTTGGAATTGAACAACGTAAATGGAGATATCAAAGTTTCTGGTTTTTCAGGTACTGCTGTAGCCAATACGGTGAATGGAGATATTTCAGTGGCATTCTCTTCCGTAACGGAAGGAAAGCCGATGGCATTTTCTACATTCAATGGTGATGTAAATCTCAATTTTCCGGCAACTACCAAAGCAAACCTAAAAATGAAAACCGATCAGGGTGAAATATTCAGCGATTTTGAAGTGGCGATCGATAAATCTTCTGCGGCTCCGATGAAAACCAATTCTGGAGGTACTTACAAGATCAGTAAGGATGCTTGGGTAACAGGAAAGATCAATGGCGGAGGTGCAGAACTAATGGTAAAATCTTGGAGCGGTGACTTATACATTCGTAAAAATAAATAGGCTATACTCAGCAAACATATAGCAGCATTTATTGTTGCAAGCAGTAAATAGATAGTGGCTTCTGAAAAGGAGCCATTATTTTTTTGTGTTACTTCAACTACAACTGAATTATGATTTATATTGAGCATGCTCAACACTCATTATGCAACATATCAGTATCATTATACCTACTTATAACGAAGCCGATGGTATTGGTAAACTGGTTCAATATTTACAAGAACATGGAGGTAGTCATGTAAAGGAAATTATTGTATCTGATGGTGGTAGTCTTGATGATACCATGTCTATTGCTGCTGCAGGCGGGGCATTCGCTACTTTATCACCTCATAAAGGCAGGGCAGCTCAAATGAATCATGGTGCAAGTTTGGCAAAAGGCACTGTTTTTTATTTCGTACATGCAGATACATTTCCTCCGGTTTCTTATGTATCGGATATTCTTGCAGGCATTAATGATGGGTATGTATTTGGACGCTACAGAACCAAATTCGATTCCAATCATAAAATTTTACTTTTTAATGCCTGGTTTACACGATTTGATCTATTCATTTGTTATGGTGGTGATCAGACATTATTCATGGATCGTCAACTATTTCAACAGATCGGAGGTTTTAATGGGTCGATGCGTATCATGGAAGACTATGATATTGTAACTAGAGCAAAATCTACCGGTGCACGCTACAAAATATTCTCATCAGCAGCATTGGTATCTGCCAGAAAATATGAGACCAATAGTTGGCTAAGGGTACAAACAGCCAATTATACTATTATTCGCATGTATAAAAAAGGGGCTACACAGGAAGAGATGGCAGAACGATATCGGTCTTTATTGAATTATCGTTAAGTCGTCAACCTAATGCATGACTAGTTCGTATATCTAATAAAATTGCTTATGTCTGTACACATCACAGGAATTCAACAAGTCGGTATTGGCGTTGTACATGCAGATCAGGCTAAGTATTTGTATCGGGATCTTTTTGGTATGGATGTGTTGGTTTTTGATGATGAGGCAGAGGCAAAACTAATGACCCGTTATACTGGGAATCAATGTTTTAACCGAAGGGCCATTCTTACTATGAACTTAAAAGGAGGCGGTGGATTTGAAATATGGCAATACCTTAATCGAACACCTGCTGATCTTCCAAAAGATTCCATATATGGTTCTCCAGGAATCAATGCTGTTAAAATAAAGACATCTTGTATTCATACTGCCAGAGCAAAGCTGGTATCTTATTCCTCGCTAAAAATATCTCCGATTCACGCTTATCCTAACCAGGGCTTGTTCTTTATAGTTACAGATGATTTGTCCAATAAATTTCAGATCATTGAAGGAGTAGATTGGTTTAAAAATCACACCAGTAGTTTGGGCGGTGTAGCAGGTGTAGTAATTGGGGTAAGTAATATGGAACGTTCTTTACTTTTTTATAAGCAACTGTTGGGAAATGTACATACGGTATTGGATATAACAGAAAACATAGTAGACAATGGGAAAGAACTAACCATTCGAAAAGTCTTATTGCGAAAAAATATCGCCAATGCCGGTGCGTTTAGCAGGTTACTGGGAGGTTTTGATATAGAATTGATTCAATTGTTGGATGAACAACCTCCACATCTTTTCCAAAACAGATATTGGGGTGATTGTGGTTTTATTCATGTATGTTTTGATGTCATAAATATGGATGGATTAAAACAAACCATGGAACAAAACGGATATGCTTTCACAGTAGATAGTGCAGGATCTTATGCAATGGAGAATGCGTCAGGACGATTTTGTTACGTAGAAGATCCGGATGGTACTTTAATTGAACTCGTCCAAACAGATCGGGTTCCTGTGATCAAAAAATTAGGATGGTATATTCATCTATCCAATAGAACCCATCAAAAACCTTTACCCAATTGGCAAGTATCGATGTTAGGCTTGAACAAGGTGAAATAAGCGCTTGGAGATTTGTTGAATGGCTTATTGGTCATGGCTAATTGTCCATAGTAAAAGCAAGAAGCTGTCTTAAAAAGAAAATCAGAACCTGAGATTCGTTTGAATAAAAAGAGACTGTATCAGACTTTTGATACAGCCTCTTTTTATACTTTTGGTATTAACAACATCCCCCGCCATCATAAAAGAAAGTAGATGGGCTGATAAAAATATCGTTCCTTTCTAATGTGCTCAATGCATTTGCTGTTTTATCACAAACTGCCAGTGGTTGATTAGGCAATAATACATGTCCCTTTTCATCATCAAAATATTCGTCTTTGCCATAGTAAATAGCTGTCTTACCCGTGAATACACAAGGTCCGTCTGCAGGCATAGGATCTTTAATGGCACAAACTTCTACACTCTCGATATAGAGTAGAGTATCCGTATCATAATTCTCTGGATCTAAAATTCTATAAGGTCGTTTTGCCCGAATTTCCACCGTTCCAAATCCAATAGCAGTGATCATTTCAATGTATTGTTGTAGTGGTAAAGCGCCACTTAAACACAAAGCTCTTAATCGGGCATCCTGTTTCAGACTTTCAGGCATTGCTTGCTCACAAGTAGGATCACTTAATACCAGTCTGCCTCTGGGCTTAAGTACCCGATACATTTCTTTCAAGGCTAATTGTAAATCCGCTTCTTCAAATATGTTGAAGAGACAGTTTTGTGCAGCAACGTCAATGCTATTGTCTTCAATGGGTAAGGAAAGAGCACTTCCTTTTCTGATATCAATAAATTCTTTTCTGAACCATGGATTTTGTTTTTCTGCTTCGATCAGGTTTTCCTGACATACCGTGATCATTTCATCTACTACATCTACCCCGATTACAGCTTGATGCTTTCTACTGAAATAAGAAAACTGTAGTAATTCCATACCCCCACCAATACCCACATACAAAACAGTAGGTTGATTCACCAGGTCTCTGGCATTTACGGTACTTCCACAGCCATAATTCATTTCCAACATTTTTTGTGGAATGGAGAGTCCGGGCAATTGCCATACCGGAGTAGTGGTACAGCATAATCCTTTTTGTGGATTTTCAGCAGCTTCTTTGTAAACACTGTGTGCAGTTTCCAGATAATTTGACATGTATTGGTTTTTATGATTGTTGATGTAAGTATTGTTTCCAGTCATCTTCCGTATCAATATCATTGAGTATCGGAAGTGTATCATAACGAATATTCTGTATTGCTAATTGTTGAACAGTGCTACTATAAACTTTGTCTGTACTCCATGCTTTCTCCTCAAAGAGAAATGGAAAAAATTGCCGCATGCCCAGTAAATAGTATCCGCCATCTTCCGAAGGACCAATCACTACTTCCTTTTCATCCAATGCAGTGAAAGCATCCAATAAGATAGAAGAAGAAAGTTCAAAACAGTCTGTGCCAATGATGATGATTTTTTGGTATTCCTGTTGAAACAGTATGTCGAAAGCTTGAAACATACGTTGCCCCAGATCAGTACCTTCCTGTTTTTTTTTCAGATATAGGTTATCAGGCCAAATATCATTCAATGAAATACCATCTGCATAAAAAACATAACGATCACAAGGTAATTGTTGGGTGATCTGAACAGTATGTTCCAATAATGATTGATAGATGGATAAAGCTTTGTCATCACCCATCGTAGCAGCCAAGCGGGTCTTCACCTTTCCACGAACCGGATTCCTAGCAAAAATGATCAATGCCTGTTTCAATGGTGTATAATTTATGCCACAGCCCCGCCACAACTAGATCCTGATCCGGCAGTGCAACCATAACAATGTTGATTGAGAATGATTTCGCGTTGACTGATCGCAGACGAAGAATACTTCGATAAATGATCAGAACCGGAACACCCAACTTTCAAATCCAGCATTTGATTAAAATCACAATCATACAAATAGCCATCCCATCCCACCGAAATCGTATTTCTACACATTACATTGGCAGCTGCTACCGGATTAAAAGCTTGAATGAGTTTCTCCATATAGCTGCTATAATTACCACTTACCAGTAGATAATCCAGATAGCGACTGATCGGCATATTGGTGATCACATACAATTGATTGAATTGGATATTGTATCGCTCTAATAAAGCATCTTTATATTCTTTCTCTAATGCTAATTGTGAAGGAGGAAGGAAAGCACCGGCAGGATTGTACACAAGATTCAATAACAATCCTGTTCCTTCCATGCCATACCCAACTGTATTCAACATTTGTAATGCCTTGATTGAATCCTCAAAAACACCATTACCTCTTTGTCTGTCTGTTCTGTCTTGGGTGTAAAAAGGAAGCGAAGAAACCACTTCGATTGCATGCTGTTTAAAAAATTCAGGGAGATCATGGTATTTCTTATTCGCCAGAATAATGGTGAGGTTACAACGTACAATGATATGTCTATTCAGTTTTTTGATCTCTGACACAAACCACCTGAAATCCGGATTCATTTCCGGGGCGCCACCGGTTAGGTCTATCGTTTTGAAAGAAGGATTATTGGCTAACACATCCAGACAAAGCATCATGGTCTCTTTAGTCATGATCTCTTTTCGGTCGGGACCTGCATCAACATGACAATGTTTGCACACTTGGTTACACATTTTACCCACGTTCACCTGAAAAATTTCAGGTTGTGTAGGGTGTAAGGGTAAGAGCCCTGCCTGTTTCATTTTATCGGTGAATAATGGCAGGTCTTTTTCGTGTTCTAAAATATCAATCTGATGTCCCGCATCAGCTAATGCATGTTGTAATGCTTTCAGTGATTTCATGAAGTGGTTTTAATAAACTCGAATAACAGATTTACATGGCAATGGACTTCACTTTGTTCATCATTTGAACGCCATGTACCAAAGCAGCACCCCCCTTAATGGCTGAAGCCACATGCACAGCTTCCATCATTTGAGATTCACTCCATCCTTTTTCATAAGCGTCACTACTGTAAGCATCAATACAATAGGGACATTGAACGGCATGTGCAACTGCTAATGCAATCAATGATTTTTCACGTGCACTCAGCGCGCTGTCTTTGAATACTTCTCCATACCATGCAAAAAATTTATCAGCCATTTCTTTTTGGTACTCGCCAATAGCACCAAATTTTCCTAGATCTTCTGCATTGTAATAATGATTAGCCATGTTAGTCGGTTTTGTAATTATCTAAATAAAGATTCCAGTCGTATTTTTTGAATTTGATAGAAGGATTAACGTCACTAGGAATAACGCTGATCTTCTTTAATAGTTCTTTCATTTTTTTCTTTCCACCAAAATCGCCACGAAACCAGCCCATAATGGCAGGTAGTTGGATTTGATTTTTAGTGCTATCATACACTGCTTCATTTCTCAAATAAACACGAGTAGCAAGGTCTAATTGTTTATCCAATTGTTCTGCACGATAAAAAGCAATGGGTGGACAACTCTTCGCCCCACAATTCAGAGCAAAATGGATTCTGTAATCAACACTATCCACTCGGTGTTTTCTTTCAAAGGAGGAGGGGAATAAACGATTGAAATATCCCATGCTCCATTTTGTTTTAGATCGACGTAATAATCCGTGTTCTATACGATCAAGACTTAGTCGCTCTCCGGCAATGACAATATTTTTTTGACCGAAGAACTGTCCGCGTTTTTTATACCGATCCGGATTTTGCGCAAGAGCGAGCTGGGTAAAAGCGTTGTAAATGTTCAGCCAAAAAGTTTTCTTTTTGGTATCATTGTTCAATTCTTGATACAAATCATTCGGAGAAATTTGCTGTAAAAACTGAACCAATGAATCAGCAGGTTCTCGTCTTTTTGCTGTAAGTAGCAATTGCTGAGATATTTTTGTGAATCGATTTTCGTCTGATGACTGGGTTTCTTGAGCTTGTGCAATCATTACAGTTCCGGACAAGAGTAACATGCTGATCACAAAAAGGAACAATCTTTGCATACAATAAATACGTTCATTGAACGCATATAGTTTTAATTTACACACTGAAAAATTACTGGTTATTATGGAGAATATGTTGCAAAAGATTGAAGAATGCGCTTCTTTTTTAAATGAAAGAGGGTTTAAGAGTCCGGAAGTAGCCGTAGTACTGGGAACAGGGTTGGGTTCTTTTGTACAACACATTGATATTATTCATACTATTCCCTATCATGAAATACCTCATTTTCCTGTAGCTACCGTAGAGTTTCATAAAGGCCAATTGATCTATGGCACTGTACAAGGGAAAAAAATCATGGCCATGCAAGGACGCTTTCATTATTATGAAGGCTATAGTATGCAACAAATTACTTTTCCAATAAGAGTGATGAAAGCATTGGGTGTTCAGTTTTTATTATTAAGTAATGCAGCTGGGGGAATGAATCCATTGTTTAAAAAAGGGGATATGGTATTGATCAATGATCATATCAATTTATTACCCGAAAACCCGTTGCGCGGATTGAATGATCCTGCATTTGGCAATCGTTTTGTAGACATGTGTAGGCCTTATGATGAAGCAATGGGTCAACAGCTGATCAAAGCAGCACATGCTTTACAAAAAGAATTCTTGCATGGTATTTATGTATCTGTACAAGGACCGAATCTGGAAACAAGAGCGGAATATCGATATTTACGAGCAGCAGGCGCAGATATGGTAGGGATGAGTACCGTTCCGGAAGTAATTATAGCCAATCATATTGGGTTACGATGTGCGGCAGTGAGTGTGATTACAGATGAGTGTGATCCGGATCATTTACAACCCGTGAATATTGCTGAGATCATCGAAGTAGCTGGCAGAACAGATGCCGGTCTCAGTGAAATTTTTGCAAAAGCGATAAAGGCTTTGCAATGATGAATGTTGAATATCGAATGATGAAATGTTGTCTACATACTATATCATTCGATATTCAACATTCAATATTAATAATTTTCAAAGCGATCCACCATTGAAAAGTACAGCATCTACCAATAGCTCAGTTGGCTGAGTCTTAGTTTGTATACAATTGAGCATATGCGCAAAAGCAGCTTTGCCTAGTTTTTCACCACTGGTTTCTATGTATGTGATTTGAGGATGAAAGAGTCTGGGTATGGTACCATTGCTAATGGTGAGTAATGCAATATTATCAGGATAACGAAGACCTTTTTCCTGGATGGTTTTTAATACACCAATCAATACTTCATCACTCATACAAAAAATGATATCGGGAAGATGTTTATTCAGCATCTCATGACAAACAAGTTTCGCTTCTTCAGAACTGTTGGCATGTTCTATCATTAAAGAGATATGTAGATGTGCTTGAAAAGCATTTTTCAACGCAGCTTCTCTTTTTTTGGTGATGGATAATGCGGGATTACCAAAAATGGCCAATATAGATTGATAAGGATGTTGCAAGATCGTTTCAGCAGCCAAATGGGCGCTTTTTTCATCAGCCAAACAAACCTTATGTACACCTGATTCTTGCGGTACATTATCAAAAAATACAACAGGTATTTCAAGATCAAACATTTTTTCAAAACTGCTCAAGTCTTTGGTGTTTGAACTCAAACAAACAAATACGCCCGACACCCGATTTTGTCGGAATAGTTTTAAATTTTCTGATTCAATCACGGGATCGTTTCCCGATTGCAGGATCATGACCGCGTATCCATTTTTTCTGGAGTCTTCTTCTACTGCAGCGATGAATGTTTCATAAAAATAATTGGAGATGGTAGGAACCATGAGCCCTAAGAGTTTACTGTTCTTGGTTCTAAGTTGAACAGCATTGGCGTTGGGTTCATAGTCAAGGGTGCGTGCCAGTTCAATCACTTTTTCGCGGGTCTTTACAGAGATATCAGGATGATGTTTTAATGCACGGGAAACCGTAGAAACGCTAATGCCGAGTATTTCAGATATCTTTTTGAGCGTGGTATTTGTCATGCAGTTGGTGATTTGTAAAGGAAAAATAAAGAAAATTTCCACAGCAAACCTTTGCGGAAATCCTTTTTATTATCTCTAAATACCTGATTATCCGCTATTTAATTAAAAATAAAATCTTTTGAAAGCCTTAAAATCCTTGAATTGTGCATCTTTTTGGTGGAGAATATGGTCTTTCTCAGCGAGTATGTTTTACACATTGGCTCAGATTCACAAAATTTTAAGAAAATATTTTGTTTCTGAAAAAAATGTGTACTTTGTACACGCTTAATAACCAATAAACTGCCATTTATGAATCTTTCGAAGCTTGTCAGGCCCGCATTGTTGGGTTTACTCGCTTGCGTATTTACCCTATTCGCGCAGGCACAAACAAAATCGGTTACCGGTAAAGTAACCGACTCCAAAGACGGATCGCCTCTCGCAGGTGCATCTGTGTTAGTAAAAGGATCAACGACTGGTGCTCAAACCGGTGCTGATGGTACTTTTAAAATCACCGTTCCTTCATCAGCTAGAACTTTAACGGTATCATATGCCGGCTATGCTTCTGCAGATGTGAACATTTCAGCCTCTAATACTGCCAATGTATCGCTTACCGCTTCTGCGGATGCGCTTGCTGACGTAGTAGTAGTAGGTTATGGAACCAGAAAGTCAAAAGACGTAACTGGTTCTGTTTCTCGTGTTACTGAAAAAGATTTCAACAAGGGCCAGATTGCTTCTCCAGAGCAATTGTTGCAAGGTCGTACAGCAGGTGTGCTTGTAACACCTTCTACCGGTGAGCCCGGAGCTGCTGCAACCATCAACATCCGTGGTACGGGGTCTATCAGTGGTGCACAAGAGCCATTGTATGTTATTGATGGAGTGCCTTTGATCCAAGGTGGTACATTGGGAACCAACGGAAGTGGTGTTGAAGGCGGAACAACCGCTAAAAACCCATTGATCTTCTTGAACCCAACTGATATCGAGAGCATCACTGTATTGAAAGATGCATCTGCTGCTGCTATCTATGGTTCAAGAGGTGCGAATGGCGTTATCTTGATCACTACCAAACAAGGTAAAGGTGGGAAAGGTGGCGTATTCTCTTATGGTGCCAATACAACACTTGCACAAACCGCTCGTCGTTATGACTTGATGAATGCACAAGATTTCTTATTGGCAGCTAAAAAGGCCAATATTGATGGTGGTGCTTCACCAACTGCAGCAGCTGCTGCGGTAGTAGGTATCGACAGAGGTGCGAATACCGATTGGCAGGATGTGATCTTCAGAACTGCTATTTCTCAGAACCACAATTTAAGTTGGTCTATGAGTAATAAAGGTACTTCAGTGCGTTTAAGTGGTTCTTATGACAACCAAGAAGGTATCATCAAGAATACCGGTTTGGAAAGATTAACAGGTCGTGCCAACATTAGCCAAAAGTTATTCAACGACAAAGTGAAGCTGGAAGCTAACATGACCATGTCAAGAACAGAGAACTCTTATGCTCCACTCTCTAATAATGCAGGTTATCAGGGTAGTTTATTAGGTGCTGCTTTGCAGTTTAACCCAACCAACCCAATCTACAATCCGGATGGCTCTTTTTATCAGCCGGGTGATCAGCGCAATCCTGCACAAATGCTGGCTTATTTTACTGACAACGATTTCATCAATCGTTTCTTGGGTAATTTCTCAGCAAGCTATCAGATCACAAAAGATCTCAGCTATAAAGTGGTATTAGGTGTAGATAATTCTAAAGCTGAAAGAACTTCGTTTGCTGATCCTCGCTTGGGATCAAATGCTTATGGCGGTACCATCAACGTTTTCGGAAGAGACTATGGTAACGGTATTCAAGGGAATGGTCGTACCACCAGACAAAATCTGGAAACAAAGTCATCCTTGATTGAACATTACTTGACTTATGATAAAACTTTCAATGAAAAACATGCTGTCAATGCAATAGCAGGTTATTCATATCAGAGTTTTGAAAACCGTTACAAAGCTTCATTTGGCTGGGGAACAAAAACTCCGGTTGTAGGTCCTAAAGATGTATTTGTAAGAGATTACAATGCGTTTAATAATTATGCCAATTTTGTTCCTGGATATGGCAGAAATGAACTACAGTCTATTTTCGGTCGTTTGAACTACACATACAACGATAAATACTTCTTGACTGTAACCGTAAGATCTGATGGATCTTCTAAGTTTGGTGCGAATAACCGTTATGGAACATTCCCTGCCTTTGCTTTCAAATGGAGAGCATTGGAAGAGTCATGGATGCAAAATATCTTTGGTGGCATACTCAGCGATTTGAGCTTCAGAGCCAATTACGGTATACTAGGCAGTCAGGATAACTTAGGTTCGTATGCAGCACTTAACCTGCAGCAGATATTTGATGTAGGATCTGGTCCTGTTACACGCTTCATTCAGCAAGGTAACCCTAATCTGAAATGGGAAGAAGTGGCTACTACCGGCTTCGGTGTTGACTTCACCACCAAAGACAGAAGATTGTCTGTAACCTTGGATTACTACAACAACAAGAGAAAGAACATGCTGTTCTTTGCTCCTACGCCGGGTGGTTTTGCTCCTACTGCCAACTGGTGGATAAATTTAGATGGCGAAGTAATCAACAAAGGATGGGAAGCAAGTGTTAATTATCGTGCTGTTCAAGGCAAGAAATTCAGCTGGGATATCAATTATAACATGACCACTGTCTCCAATAATATTGAAGGTTTACCAACACCCATCAATACTGGTGGGGTTAGTGGACAGGGTTTAACAGGTGCGTTTGCACAAACCCTGACCAACGGATCTTCTATCTTTACTTGGTCAATGCCGGTTTTCAATGGCTTTGACGGTAACGGTAACGCCCGTTATGGCAATGGTGCTTCTAACCAGTTGGTTGGATCTGCATTACCTACCTTCTTTGCCGGGTTGACCAACAATTTCTCTTATGGCAGATGGAATTTGAGTGTATTTTTGAACGCAATCACAGGTTTCCACGTATATAACAATACAGCGAATGCATTATTCTTGAAAGGTAGTTTGCGTAATGCTCGTAACGTTACATATGCAGTAGGAAACGGTCCCGAAAATCCATTTAACCCAGGATCAGTTTCTACTCGTTTTTTAGAGAAGGGTGATTTCATCCGTCTTGCAAACGTGAACCTGAGCTACGCATTTAACCTCAAGAAAACCAGCCTGTTCAAATCAATGTCTGTATTCGCATCAGGTCAGAATTTAGCCCTGATTACCGGATACTCTGGCATCGATCCTGAAGTGAATGTTGACAAGAACATCAATGGTATCCCTTCTCGCGGATTTGATTACACTCAATATCCAAGACCAAGGATCATTACTGTAGGTTTAAATGTTGGATTCTAAATAATAAATACTGAAAGCAATGAAAAATATCTTCAAAAGTAGGTTTGTACCGGTTCTTACCGCTGTAACCGTACTTACCATATCATGCTCCAAGCTTGATCCAAAGCTGGAAGCACCCAATTCCATCGCACCCAATACAGGAACTGGAGCACCTACTCCTCCTTCGATTGCTGCGGTCTACGAACAATTAAACCAATTATCTGGTGGACAAGGGAACTGGTTTGGCTTGCAAGAACATTCCACCGATGAGATCATGGGTCCAACACGTGGTACTGACTGGGATGACTTTGGTACATGGCGTCGTTTGCACCTACATACATGGGGTCCGGATCATAATCAGGTGAATGATACCTGGAATGGCTTGAATGGAGCACTATTCCAGACTACGCTCATAGCTGAGACGGCCACTGGTCTTGCCAAGGCAGAAGGTCAATTCCTACGTGCTTACTTCCGCTTTCTCACCTGCGATCTTTACGGTCAGGTGCAGACCCGTCCGGCCACAGCTGCTGCTAACGTCGTTCCTGATGTATTAACAAGATCAGCAGCAATTGATGCAATCATTTCAGAACTGGAAGCAGCAGTGCCTAATTTGCCTTCTTATGATAAAAATAACAGAGCTCAAGCTACTAAAGAAGCTGCTTGGGCTTTGCTCGCAAAAGCCTACCTAAATAAAGCTGTATATAAGCAGGCTACCACATCACCTGCGGGACCATTTACATTTGCACCAGCAGACATGAATAAAGTAATAGAATACTGTAATCTGGTAGCTGCCAATACTAATTTGAGTCTTGATCCGAATTATTGGGATAATTTCAAATGGGATAACGGTACTGTATCATCTGAAAACATTTTTGTTCGTAAAAATGGATCAGATGCAAGAGCTGGTAATGGTCCAAACTTGAGATGGCAAACTTCACAGAGTTGGCATTACAATCAGACCCCTTCTAGCTGGAACGGTTTCGTAACCCTATCTCAGTTCTACGACAGTTTTGAAGATGTTGATGTGCGGAAATCCTCTCCACTGGCTGGTTATACCAATCTGGTAGGTTCTAATGCAGGGTTCCTAGTTGGTCAGGCAAGAGGTCCAGTAAAGGCTAACGACCCTAAATCACCTGGTGTAATTGGTGATCCTATCGGCGATTTATATGACAGAAGTGGTAACCCACTGATCTTTACTCGTACCGCATCTATCTTTTTCAACGGAGAAGCAAGTGGTATTCGTGTCAATAAGTTTCCACTCAACCCGGCTACCATCAACGATGGTGCTTGGGGTAGTCAGAATGAATTTCCTTTCCTTCGTTTCTCTGATGTTCGTCTGATGAAAGCAGAAGCATTGTTAAGAGGTGGTACCACTGGTGCAAACGGCGAAACTCCGTTGACCATTGTAAACAGCATCCGTGTACTAAGAGGTGCTACTCCGGTTACTTCAGTAACATTGACTTCACTGTTGGCTGAAAGAGGTCGTGAACTCTATCTCGAAGGTCACAGAAGAACAGATATGGTACGTTTCGGAAGATTCAACGCTCCTGTTGAAGAAAGACCAAACGCATCAGAAGCTTACAAAGCAGTATATCCTATTCCAACTACTGCCTTGGCATCTAATCCTAATCTGAAACAGAACGTAGGTTACTAATTCAGATAGATCATATTTTCTCAAAGAGGCTGTATTACATTTGATACAGCCTCTTTCTTTTCTATGGCACATGGCTTATAGACCATAGACCATGGACCATGGTCTATAAGCCGCCCTCTCTTTTTATGTTCACTTTATGCTATGCTTCAACAATATCAGCCGGTATTTATACTATTTTAGCATGCTATGATACGTTATCCATTTTGGCTGCTAGTTATTTGTTGCGCTGGCATGACAGCTTGTAAGAATGATCGTAAAAAGACGCTGTATGCATTGGTGTCTGATTCGAATATCAATTTCAAGAATACACTCAGAGAATCAGAATCTTTCAATGTATTTAAGTACCGAAATTTTTATAATGGCGGTGGTGTAGCAACAGGTGATTTGAATAATGATGGGCTACCCGAAGTATTCTTTACCGCTAATCAAAGCAGCAATAAACTATACCTGAATAAAGGAAATTTGAAATTTGAAGATATTACTGAGAAAGCAGGTATTACTTATAACAATGAATGGAGTACAGGAATTGTCTTTGTAGATATCAATGCTGATGGCTGGCTGGATATTTATGTGTGTAATGCCGGAAATATGCTCAATAAAGCATTACGAAAAAACAAACTGTACATCAATAACCGGAACCTGACATTCACTGATAAAGCTGCTGAATATGGTCTAGACAATGATGGTTATACAACCCATGCATCTTTCTTTGATTATGACTTGGATGGAGATTTGGATTGTTTTTTAGTGAACAATAGTCCGATCCCTGTCAATTCTTTAAACTATGCCAATATGCGTAATGTGCCCGATGCACAAGCACCTTATGCTGAATTCTTAAAAGGTGGAGGTGATCATTTGCTTCGAAACGATAATGGAAAATTTACCGATGTAACCAAAGAAGCCGGTATCTATGGAAGTATCATCAGTTTTGGATTGGGTGTTACAGTCGGTGATGTGAATCTGGATGGCTATCCGGATGTGTATGTATCCAATGACTTTTTTGAAAAAGACTATTTATACATCAATCAAAGAGATGGTACGTTTAAAGATGAAATAGAGAATCGCACACAGCATATCAGCTTTTCATCGATGGGGGCAGATCTGCAAGATATCAACAATGATGGTAAGCCGGATATCTTTACCACAGATATGTTGCCGGGTGATGATTATCGATTGAAGACCAATACTTCTTTTGAAAATTATGATGTATTCAAACTAAAGCAAGACCAAGGTTTTTATAACCAGTATACACAGAATGCTTTGCAAGTGAATAATGGCGAAGGACGATTTTTAGAAACAGGATTTTTTAGCGGTGTAGCTGCGAGTGATTGGAGTTGGGGCGCATTGATGTTTGATGCCGATAATGATGGCTTATCCGATATCATTGTTTGTAACGGCATCTATCGCGATGTAACCGATCAGGATTTTATAGACTTCTTTGCCAATGATGTGGTGAATCAGATGGTATTGAAAGGAAAAAAAGAAGAAGTGAATACCGTTATCGATAAAATGCCATCTGTTCCCATTCCTAATAAAGCATTCAAGAATTTAGGCAACCTAAAATTCAGGGATGCAGAAAATGAATGGGGTCTTGATCAACCTACTTTTTCCAATGGGGCTTCTTATGCAGACCTCGACAATGATGGTGATCTTGATTTGATCATTAATAATGTGAATCAAAATGCACTCGTATACAAGAACACCAGTAATGATGATTCTAGTAATGGCTATATCGCTTTGCAATTGCATTATAAAGACAAAAACCCTTTTGCGATTGGCAGTAAAATCAAAGTATATGCAGGCGACCAATTGATTACACGCGAATTAATTCCGAGTAAAGGTTTTCAGTCGTCTGTAGAATACAAACAAACCATTGGGATCGGCAATCATAAGATCGATTCCATACAGATACAATGGCCGAATAACAGCATACATACAATTACTAATATTACAGTTAATAGTTTAGAGCAGGTATATTATGATAGTGTTCAAGTAAGGCCTTGGCAGCCGGAACAATTTGTTTCAAAAGAAACTTTATTTTCTCAGATCAACTATTCATTTGATGCACACAAGGAAGATGAGCATATCGATTTTTATCAGGAAAGAAATATTCCATTTATGCTCTCTAAGCAGGGTCCCAAAACAGCAGTAGCGGATGTCAATAAAGACGGATTAGAAGATATTTTTCTGGGGGGTGCTGTTGGGCAGCCCTCACAATTGTATTTGCAAACATCACAAGGTTTTGTAAAAAAGAAAGTGGCAGACTTTGAGAAATTTACTTTCAATGATGTAACTGCTACCGTCTTCTTTGATGCTGATCAGGATGGTGACATGGATTTATTTGTTGGAGGAGGAGGAAACTTTGTGCCTGCATCTTCTGAAAAATATCAACATCAGTTGTACACGAATGATGGCGCCGGTAACTTCACATTACAATCGGGCACCTTTCCACTAAGTCACACCAATGCGGGTGTTGCCGTTGCATTAGATTATGATTCAGACGGTAAGATGGATCTGTTTATTGGCAGCAGAAGTGAACCACAGAATTATGGTATTTCGCCCAGAAGCTATTTATATCATAATGATGGAGCAGGTAAGTTTACAGAGGTAACTGAAAAAATAGCTCCGCTGCTCTATCAATTAGGAATGGTAACAGATGCAGCATGGGTTGATGTGAATGGTGATCAGAAAAATGAACTGATTATTACAGGAGAATGGATGTCACCCAAAATTTTCAGCTTCTTGAATGGTCAATGTAAGGAATTATCGAGCGGACTTGAAAAGGAACTGGGTTGGTGGCAATCTTTATCTGTAGGAGATTTGAATGGCGATGGCCATCCAGATTTGGTGCTGGGAAATATCGGTCAGAACTTTTACATGCGACCTACTTTCGACAATCCTGTCAATCTTTGGATCAAAGATTTTGATCAGAACGCTACTGTTGATAAAATTTTCAGTCAAAGTATTCAGAAAAAAGATGTGCCTGTATTCTTGAAAAAAGATATCACAGATCAGATCCCGTCCTTAAAAAAATCAAATCTGAAACACTCAGATTTTGCAGATAAAACTATTGAACAGATTTTTAAAGAGGGGCTGAAGGACGCCAAACTACTCACCGTAAATAATGCTGCTAATTCTATAGCCATCAATAATGGAAAAGGGCAGTTTGAAATCATGGCATTACCTTATATGGTACAATTGTCTTCGGTACATGCATCTTTGATTACAGATATAAATCAAGATGGGAAAAATGACCTCATCATAGCTGGTAATTTCTTTGATCTTCTGCCACAGTTTTGTAGTGTAGATGCATCTTATGGTCATGTGCTGATCAACAAGGGAAATAATGTTTTTGAACCCCAAGTGGCAACTGTATCTGGTTTGTCTGTAAAAGGACAGGTAAGAGATATTACCATGATTCAACAAAAAAATAGAAATACCATTCTGTTTGCACGCAATAATGATACGCCTGTGTGTTATTATATCAACCATCAGTCCGGTAAAAAACAGGTAAAATGAAAGGAGCGAATATGAGATCAATATATACTGGATTTTTCCTGTTGGTGATGATCGGCATAGGTTGTAAAGGGAAAGAACAAGCATCTTTATTTGAAATTGCAGATCATGAACGTACGGGTATTCATTTTAGTAATACCCTACACCCGTCTACTTCCTTTAACCTGTTTTCTTATATGTACTATTATAATGGAGCAGGAGTTGGAGCAGGCGATTTTAACAATGATGGATTAACAGACTTATTTTTTGCTGCCAATCAGGAAAACAATCGGTTATACCTCAATACCGGGAATCTTCAATTCAAGGATGTTACACAAGAAGCCCATATTCCTGCCGATGGGGCTTGGAGTACTGGGGTGTCTGTGGTAGATATCAATAATGACGGCTTATTGGATATTTATATTTGTAGAGTTGGTAATTACAAAACCCTCAAAGGAAAAAATCAATTGTTGGTATGCACTGGAATTGGGAAAGATGGAATACCTGTTTATGAAGATCAAGCAACTGCATACGGCTTGAATTTTTCCGGATTTAGCACGCAATCTGCTTTCTTGGATTATGATGGTGATGGGGATTTGGATATGTTCCTACTCAATCACTCTGTGAATCATGATGGTAATTACGCACCACGCGCTAATTTTTTGAATACATACGATTCATTGGCAGGACAAAGATTGTATCGCAATGATCAACGTAAAGATGTAAAAGGAAATACCATTCAAAGATTTACCAATGTAACTAAAGAAGCAGGGATCAATGGAAGTAAAATAGGATATGGATTGGGTGTAGTGGTTGCCGATATCAATCTGGATGGTTGGCCTGATATCTATGTAGGCAATGATTTTCATGAGAATGATTATCTCTATATCAATCAAAAAAATGGCAGTTTTTCTGAACAAGGTTCAGAGCAATTGATGCATACAAGTCAGTTTACGATGGGTGTTGATGTTGCAGATATCAATAATGATGCTTATCCGGAGATCATTTCTATGGACATGTTACCTTATGATCAATACATGTTGAAGCGCTCAATGGCAGAAGATGATTATAATATTTTCCAGCAAAAATTGCAGTACGGATATACCCACCAATATGCGCGCAATAATCTTCAGTACAATAGAAAGAATGGATATTTCAGTGAAGTAGGTCAATATGCAGGCATTCATGCGACAGACTGGAGCTGGGCTTCTTTGTGGATGGATTTTGATAATGACGGACTCAAAGATTTGTTTGTCTCCAATGGTATCCCCAAGCGTATGAATGACATTGATTACATTAATTACGTGTCAGGGGGAGAGTTGCAGGATAAACTAAAAAACAATACACTTCAAGACAAGGATCTGTCATTGATCAGTAAGTTTCCTGAAATCAAATTGCCCAATCAGTTTTTCAGGAATAAGGGCTCACTACAGTTTAATAATATCACCGATAGTATTAAAGGTAACCTGCCTACTTTTTCCAATGGTTCTGTTTTTGCTGATCTAGACAATGATGGAGATCTAGATGTTGTAGTGAACAATATCAATGATCCGGTTCTGATCTATGAAAATAAAACCAATACCGATACTACTGCTCAGAATTATGTAAAACTGCAACTGGAAGGTGATCAGTTGAATCGAAACGCGATTGGAGCAAAATTATTGATCTATGCTCAATCGCAAGTACAGAGCTTTGAGCATTATCCTGTAAGAGGATTTCTATCTAGCATGCAGTTACCACTGCTAGCAGGGTTGAACAATATACAGCCCGATTCTGCTTTATTGATATGGCCGGACCGAACGTATCAGTCCATAAAAATTACCAAAGGCAATATTATACAAGCAAAGTATACCAAAGGCTTGCCTTTGTTTGATTTTGATCAACGATTACATCAAAATGATGGAGCTGCTTCATTGCAGGATATCACTTCCATAACAGGCTTACAATTTTTGCATCAAGAAAATGTATTCAATGAATTTGATAGAGAGCCCTTGATTCCGCATATGCTTTCAACTGAAGGCCCGGCATTGGCTGTGGCTGATATCAATAAAGATGGGTTGGACGATGTATTTGTTGGTGCATCGAAAGGAGGCAAGAACGGATTGTTCCTTCAAACACAGCAAGGGAAATTTTTACGCTCTGTACAGTCTTCATTGGAAAAAGATACGATGTGGGAAAATGTGGATGCTATTTGGATTGACGTCAATAATGATCAAGCAATTGATCTTGTGATTGCAACAGGAGGTAATGAATATTATGAAGATGATGAACACTTGCAACCGTTATTATACCTCAATGATGGAAGAGGAAATCTGCATAAAAAAGAATTTGCATTTCCCAGAGGTATGAATACGCAGAGTAAAGTAGTTGCAAATGATATCAATGGAGATGGGTTCATGGATCTCTTTTTTGCAGGTCGATCTATTACATGGGCCTATGGTATGCCACCACGTTCTTATTTATTATTGAATGATGGATATGGCAATTTCAAGGATGTGACGGCATCATATAGCAGTGAGTTGATGAATCCGGGTATGGTAACATCTGCTCAGTGGGTGGATATGAATAATGATCAACAGAAAGATCTATTGTTGGCATATACTTGGGGTGGTATTGATGCCTTTATCAGAAATGGACAACAATATGTAAAGCAAAATATCACAACACTCAAAGGATGGTGGCAATCGATTTATGCAGATGATATTGATGGAGATGGAGATATAGATATTCTTGCCGGTAATTTTGGTCGCAATAGTCGGGTGAAAGCTTCATTGGAAGCGCCGGTTCGAATGTATATGAATGATTTTGATGACAATGGTAGGGTTGAGCAAATGATGACTTATTATGTCAATGGAAAAGAAATACCTTTTGTTAGTAAGATGATCTTGGAGAAATCGATACCTGCGATCAGAAAAAAATATCTCTATGCTGCTGATTTTGCCAAGGCTGAATTAAAGGAATTGTTTGCACCGCAAAAATTTGAAAAAGCTTTCCAATTGGAAGCGAACTGTTTTGATCATATGCTACTCATCAATGAAGGTAATGGGTCATTTACTGCTAGCCCTTTGCCCAATGAAACCCAATTCAGTCAGCTGAGGGCTATACAGAAAATAATATCGCCCAATGGTATACAATGGATGACTTTTGGCAACTTTTATAGCAATAATGTTGAGATTGGTAGACAAGATGCTGATTTTGGAAACATACTACAATACCAAAAAGGAAAAGGTATGATGATGTCACTTAAACAACCGGCTCGTGTAAAAGGACAAGTACGAAATATCAGATCGATTCAAATTGCAGGCAAGCAGGCTTATATACTTGCCCGCAATAATGATACGATACTGGTATTAGGTGCGAATTAATAGATTATTGAAATACAGGATAGTTGATCGTAGTGATCCACTTGCTACTATCTTTTTCCTGTAGCCTATTGGTGATCAATCTTTCAAATGCAATAGCCGGAGATACTTTTCTGAAGTCGCTCACATAAAATTGAACGGCTTCTTTACATTTATTGATGGCGTCGTAACCTCCTTTCACTCCTGCAACCACAATATTACCAAGCATCATGTTTTTCTGAAGAAACTTTCCTTGTGTAGGTATTTCTCGATCAGATGCTACTGCAACCATTAAGAGGTATCTATTTTCTCCTTCTTTAAAAATATTAAAGATGGGTTCATTCATCACTTTACTATTTTGTGATTGAATAAAATTTGTAACCTCACCTATACTCGCGTATACTTCTTCTGTTGTTGGATAATGATCCAGATAGGTTTTTACAGATACATAATAAGCATTGGGTACTTTTCCCATTTGAATATCGAATCCATACACTCTTTTCACATTGGAAAAAGAAAGACTTAGATTTTTGAATAGTTGCTCATATTTTTTTTGTTCGGAACGATACAATATGTACTGATAAAGTCTAATGAATGGGTTATTAGAGAAGCTAAAGGTTGTGTTGAATGTCAAAGCTGTTTCAGCATTGTACGTGGCAATAGCTTGCAGATCTAGAAAAGCAGGAATATTTGTATTCAACGACTTTGCTTTAAAGCCATTGAGTAATAACATGTCAATATGCAGTTCGGTATTCTCAAATGCCAGGGTACTATCATTAAGTACTGTGCCCGGCCACCAGTTTTTCCAATAATGTTTATTGACGATTACTCTTGAAACTCCATCAAAAGGTGTAGTAGCATTAGCAGTCATACTTTTCAATTGATTTGATGGTAGGAAAAACCCAATGCCTCCTGCTAAAATTCCCAATACGATAACCACATAAAAAAAACGCTTCATAAAATCTCTTCATTTTTTGCTACACAAAAATACTGGTTGGGTTGAAACAAAATCAATAGAGTCACGACCCTTAATGCTATTTCAATTCTTATTTTAAGAAAGTACCAATAAAATAATCACCAATTTGCTGACCTTGTTTTTGCCCATTTATCACTGCGGAACGATAGTGAATACCACCATATACTCTACTCATACTTACTTCGTCAGAAGCAGCCTGCAGTGAACTGAAACTTCTTTCCAATCCAAGATAGGGTAATTCTGTGGTATCCCTGAAAGCTGTGTTATTGCCAAATACTGCAGCAAGAACGGATGCAGCGGCAGCTGAAATAACACTATGTCCGCTGGTATATTCCGGGAAAGGAGGTGTTTGTAAAATGGGGTTCCATTCAGAAGCAAGATGTTCACGGATCACTGTTACTGGTCGAACGGTTTTGCTGGTATATTTTTCTTCCCATGTTGAAATAAACCCGTCAAAAATAGCAGCAGCCGTTAATGCATAAACCCGAGCGATGTCTAGGGCTGTTTTTTTCGACTGGCTACTTAATATACCTGTAATACCCATCCAGTGACCTACAGGGGTCATTTTCTTGTTCGCATAAGTTAAATGTCCCTTGTGTTCGGAAACAAACGGATTATCATCCCAAAAACGTGCGATCAGTTTTTGTTCTTCTGTAAGTTGCTGACTCAACTCATACACTTCTTTGACTTCTTTATGATACTGACTGGAAGCATTCATGTTGTAAGCCGGCGGCCTGGCTGGCTTGAATTGTGAAGCGGAGTCTAATAAAAGGGGTTGTATGAATCTCCAATTGGGTTCAATGGCTTCTTCATAGTCGGGCGGTGTTTGTTGCCATATGCCTGTTTCTTTCAGTACACTAAATTTTGGCATACCGCGTGTTAGCTTATATCCATCTTTAGAAGCTCTTGCCAAGATAGTATTGGCAACTTTTTCACCCCAGCTAACAGAATTGGTATATACTTCTTGATCCAGATCACTGAAATAGTCTACCAATTCTTCTCGCGCTGCTCTGATACTATCTTTTGAAAACACCAACGCTTCCGAAACTTTCATAAATGCGATGACAGCAGATAGCCGATAATCATATCGTTGGGTGGTATCAGGAAGCGGTAACTCTGCAAAACCATGAAGCTTAGGTAATAAACTCGCATAAGAAGCGTCGGTAGGTTGTAGTGCTTCATAATAAGCGATGGTACTATATGCATACATTCTGCTGGCTACAGGCGGATTTACAATATCATACACAATCACATCGGTGAGATGCTGTACACACTGATACTGTAGTTCCTGAAGCTTTGTGAGGTCTCTTTCCTTTGGAGGTTGGCAACTAATTGTAACAGCAGTTGCTGCAAGTAAAAGAAAAGACCAAAGCTGATAACGAAATTTCATAGTATCAGGGTTTTAGTGTTCTGCTTTTTTTAGTACCTATAAAAATATCAATTGATGCTATGCTTGAATTCAAATGCATATAGTTGGAAGATTGAGAAAGAAACCCTTGCCCTAAACTGAATTCTTCTTTTCTTTTCTTTCCATCTTTTAAATAAACAATTGCATGTGTTTCAAGCGGATTTACTTTTACAAAAGAAGTATTGTCATTTTGTAAGCTGAACATCTTGAGCATGTCTCTATTTTGTCCTGCAATAACGCTTAAACGGTTTCGAATCACTAGTTCTACCATGCTTCTTCCATTAGCAGGTGTATAAAAGCCTGATGCTGCTATTGATAAAGGTTCAAATACATTGTTTTGTTTGTTCAACAATACCAAACCATTCAACGCATCTTGTCTACCCAGATAAGGAGCCATTGAAAACTCATTACCGGTAAGTATCAAATCTTTTCTTCCATCCATATCAAGATCTCGTGCAATAATTCCATATACGGGTCCTATTTGTGCGGCTGCTGGTAAGGCATGTAATTCAAAGTTTAAAGAACCTTTATTTTCGATCCAGCAATTTTGTAGATAATTCGCATTTAGTTGATAAGCATCTTTTAATACTTCCGGTGAAAATAATTGCGTCATCTCTGTTTTAGCATAAGGTGCATAATTAGGGAAACGTTCTTTCAATACGCTCATTTCTCTTAATATCAGATCTCTTCCTGCAACAGGATATTCTTTTTTCTCACCGTAAATGGTGCCGGGCAGCCAATGACTGAATACAACATCCAAACTGGAATTATTATCAAAATCTTTCGCGTATACCTTCAGTGGGTATTGTTCAGAAGCTTGTAAAAAACCATTGCGTCCATAATTGCCCGCTACATAATCCATATCGCCATCATTATCCATATCAGCTGCAACAAGACTGTTCCACCAACCGGTAAAAGCAGCAAGGGATGTATTGGTTTTCTTGAAAGCGGTACCATTATTTTTCAATAATTGAATGCTACCCCAATCAGTAGCCAATAAAAGATCTGTTTTACTATCGGCATCAACATCTGTCCAAAGAGCAGCTGTAATCATTCCGATGTTCAGTAGGTCAGGCGCTACTTTAGACGTAACATCTGTAAATACTACTTTACCTTTTTCAGAATCATTTCTGTAAATAAAACTATTGGTAGGCATCGGATATCTTCCGGGTATAACCCTTCCACCAATAAAGAGATCCAGATCCCCATCCTGATCATAATCAAAAGTACTGATGCAACTCTTGGTGGTTCGATTATTGGTAAAGTCAGCAGTGAGTTCAGTAAAATTTCCTTTGCCATCATTGAGATAGAAATGATCGGTATACGCTTTCGTCTGTGGTTGATTTTCTGCACCACCAGATACAATAAAAATATCCAGATCACCATCACCATCAGCATCTAATAAACTAATGCCTGCATCATCTTGGTATTGTGGACTTTTATAGCCGGGTAAATAGTTTCTTGTAAAACGTCCATTTGCACCCTGAATAAAAGTAGATGCATGAAAAGGAGAACCTCCACCCACAACAAAATCATCTTTCCCATCTCCATTCAAATCTCCGGCAGCAAGTGAAGGACCATATTGTGTGAGTTTGTGTAATAATAAACGTTGGATATCAAAATCAATAAAGTCAACCTCAGAAAATCCATAGCTTACACCGCTAGTAGCAGTTATATCTTCAAATAAAGTAACCGGTGCTACAGGGGTGGGTTGATCATAAAGACCGGCATTACTTGCTAAGAAATGAAGGGTTTGATTAGCGGGAATATTTTTTCTTATTTCTGACTTGCCATCTGGCCATATCACACGAATGGAATCAATATTGGCATTATTACCAATACCAAAATGAAGCGTATTTTCAATAGTAGATAAATAACCACGATAGGGCGAATGTTCAATCACCTGATGCATATTTTTTGCATACACATGTACCCAAGCACCCAAGCCGGAAATATTTTGAGTAGTACCGGTTAATCCGATCCGAATAAAATTCGATGATTTTTTTTGCTGACGTTCTTTATTTTCTAATAAGGTAGCAGGCATATTGGTATTGTTGATCACAATATCCAAATCACCATCTTTGTCGAGATCTGCATATGCCATACCTGCTGAAAAAGTAGGGAAGTCAATGCCCCATTCTTTGGTTCGATCTGTAAAACTCAGGTCACCATTATTTTGAAATACATAGTTGCTGATCTTTACAACAGGTAATTGTTTTAATACTTCTTCAAGCGGCGCATTGGCTACAGCATTGCTTCTGTACGACATAAAATCTTTATCCGACATGTCCTTCGGAAGTCCGTTTGTAACAAACAAGTCTCTCCATCCATCATTATTGACATCAAAAAGAAGCGGTGCCCAGCTCCAGTCTGTATGTGCTACACCACTGAAATAAGCGATCTCACTAAATGCAGGTCTACGCAGTGAATCACTCTTTTGTGAGATCAATCCCTGATTGAGTTGTAAAGTATTTCTTGGATACTGATACATATATCCATAACGATCACTGTTTTGAAAAGTCTGATAACTGATATCCGAGTGCATCATTTTTTGTCGATAGTTATCAGCAGGCATCATATCTGTTTCAATGATATCAGCTAAACCGTCATTATTGATGTCTGCAATATCATTACCCATGGCGTTCTTACTGGTATGTTTCAAGTAAGAGGCACATTGATCAGTGAAGGTTCCGTTTTTATTATTGATGTAAAGAATATTATTAGATAGGTAATCATTGCTGATATAAATATCTTTCCATCCATCTTGATTGATGTCAGCAATACTAATTCCCAAACCATGGCCTTCAATCAAAATGCCTGCTTTTGCAGAAACATCTGTGTATACAGGATGCTGAAGTGTTGAGTCGAATCTATTCTCTAGTAGTTTGTCTGTATTAGGCCAACTGCCATCTTTACGAATGGGGCGAAATTCATTGGGATAAGTACCATCGAGATCATTTACCAATAAGTATACATCCAGATCTCCATCATTATCATAGTCGAAGAAAGCAGACATATGGGTATTCGACATATCATCAAGCCCATATTCTTTTGCCATTTCTTTAAATACAGGGATACCGGTTGTTGCATTCACTCCCTGATTCACATACAAGAGATTTTTTCTGGCATTGCTATCCGATAAAACAGCAGTACATACGTAGATATCTGTTAGTCCATCATTGTTGATATCAATGATACTGGCTCCTTTACTCCATTTTCCATTGCCACTCACACCCGCTTGTTCTGTGATGTCTTCGAACTTCAAATTCCCTTTATTCAGAAAAAGCTTATTGGCAGTTCTGTTCCCTGTAAAGTAGATATCGGGCAAACTGTCATTATTAAAGTCGCCAATGCCAACGCCACCACCATTATAGATATATTCATAATTCAGCACATTCATTTCTTGATTTTCAACGATGGTATTGGAAAATTGTAACCCTGATTTTTCAGGATCTACCTCTTGCAGTAAGCTAGATGATTGGGAACATGCCAACCCAAAGACGCAAACGATTGCGATAATAAAAATATGTTTCATACAGGGTTTTAGAATAAATTTGAGCAGACGTCAGTACTTGCAAAATAAGCATTATGAAACGATTGCACTTGATTTACCTGCTAATCTTTTTTATTGGAATGGCACCGGTAAAATCCCAGGATCCATGGAAGCTCACCGTATCTTCCGTAACACCCTCTAATTACTATGGAGTAACAGTAGCCAATGGTATGATTGGCATTGTTTCTTCTCCCGAACCCTTCAAAGTAAAGGAAGTGGTATTGGCAGGTGCATATGATCAGTATGGTCGTGGTAGGGTGAGTAATTTTCTGCGCAGTTTTAATTTGTTGAACATGCAGTTAGGAATCGACGGCAGAAATATCACAGCATCCGAAGTCAGCAATATGAAGCAGGAATTGGACATGAAAAAAGCTTCTTTTACCTGCTCTTTCGATTATGGTGACAAAGCCACTGTAACCTATTCCTATTATTCCTTACGACATCTTCCATTTACGGTATTGATGGATGTGACCATACAAGCGAAGAAAGATATCCTGATCAATGCAGCCAGTGTGATGGAAGCTCCTGATGCATTAAAAGATGTTCAAAATTATTACAATGAAATTGATCGTCCACATGTTACCATCAGTCTCCTTACCTCGTCAGCAAAAAGTCCTACAGGTAAACTGTTGATGTGTGCATCGAATACTTTTCTTTTTTCAGAAAAGCATGGTGAGGAGCCGCGTGTAATTCATGAAATGTGGGATAACAACATGCACCTGATGAAATTCAATAAAACTTTGAAAGCCGGAAATACCTATCGCTACTCGGTTGCAGGGTCTTCTATTACCAGTGCTCATCATGATGATCCTTTGAATGAAGCAGAGCGGATGACCATTTTTGCCAAGCTGGAGGGTAGAGATCGTTTACTCTCCTTTCATGGAAAAGCATGGGATGAACTTTGGAAAAGCGATATCCAAATTGATGGTGATCCGCAAGCACAGCAAGATATCCATAGTATGATGTATCATTTGTATTCCTTTGTTCGTGAAGGAACGGATTATAGTCCATCGCCCATGGGATTAAGTGGTTTAGGGTACAATGGGCATGTTTTCTGGGATACAGAATTATGGATGTATCCTGCATTGCTGGTGCTGCAACCTGCTATGGCTAAAAGTATGGTGGAATATCGATTCAATCGATTGGCCGCTGCCAAAAAGAATGCCTTTAGTCATGGTTATAAGGGAGCGATGTTTCCATGGGAAAGTGCGGCTACCGGTGTTGAGGAAACACCTGTATGGGCATTGAGTGGTCCTTTTGAACACCATATTACTGCATGTGTGGGTATTGCTGCCTGGAATTATTATTGTGTCACACAGGATAAAGAATGGCTCAAAGAAAGAGGCTGGCCTATCTTAAAAGAAACCGCTGATTTTTGGGCAAGTAGGGTAGAGAGAAATGGTGCGGGCAAATATGATATCAAAAATGTAGTAGCTGCAGATGAATGGGCTGAGAATGTTGACAACAATGCTTGGACCAATGCCGCCGCCAAAGCAGTATTGAACTATGCAACAGAAGCGGCTGCATTGATTGGTGCAAAAGCTGATGCAGACTGGTTGCATGTAGCGCAGAATATTCCGATTCTAAAAATGGAGAATGGTGTAACCAGAGAACATGCTACTTATCAGGGAGAAGGTATCAAACAAGGTGATGTGAACCTGTTAGCCTATCCTTTAAAAGAAGTATCTGATCCCAAACAAGTTTTGAAAGACTTGGAATATTATGAAACAAGGGTGCCTAATGAAGGTACACCTGCCATGACACAAGCCATTTTTACACTCTTGTATGCCCGATTGGGGAATGCAGATAAAGCTTTGAAATTTTTCAAAGAATCCTATGAGCCAAATCTCAACCCTCCATTCAGGGTCATTGCAGAAACCAAAGGAGGTACCAATCCCTATTTTGCAACGGGAGCTGGAGGTATTTTACAAAGTGTTTTGATGGGTTTTGGGGGCATTGATATCACAGCAAAGGGTATAACCCAGATCAAATCGGTACTACCCAAACATTGGAAAAAACTAACACTTACGGGTATCGGACCCGATAAAAAAACCTTGGTGGTTCAGTAAAAACAATTATTTTTAGTGGGTTGAAAAGGCTTGCTACGATAGTATCCCTCAGTTTGCTGCTCTTTAGTTTGGGCGGCTACAGAATGCTGTTGAACTATATGGAAACAGCTTCTGATAAGGCATTTCAAGCAAATCTCTATGATGATATCTACGATGAAGCCATGCTATTGCACATCAAAGTTCCTGCCAGCACACCCTATGGTAGCAATTCGGAACAGTTCGAAAATGCATCGGGAGAAGTAGATATCAATGGCATCACCTATCATTTTGTAAAAAGACGTTTCTATAAAGATTCATTGGAATTATTGTGCGTACCGAATATTCAAAAGATCGGTATCAGAAATGCGCGGGATGATTTTTTCCGCTTAGCTGGAGATTATACCAATGCAAACAATACTCAAAAATCTTCCAATCAGCATACGGTTCTGAAATTCTCTATTCTGGACTTTACCGGGGATCATTCTTTTTCTTGGCAGTTTAGGGATGCTAACCTGCGTCAGGTTCATGTTGTGAATCAGGAAACCGCTTATTTGTCTGATTATGTAAATCGTTTAGAACGCCCGCCTCAGGCTTAATGATGGTTCATTAAGCATACTCTTTTTTTATTTGATTTTATTTTACAAACCGTTTTATGAAAAAGCTCTTAGGTGGGCTCATCCTGTTTATATGCATTCAGTCATGTAAGCAGTCAACTGAGTACAAGAATTTCCTACATGATCCTGCCCTTTTTAGTCATACTGTTCACGAATTAAATACCGTGGTGATGGGAAATAATTTTCCACCCATGGTCGCATCACGCAACTATGCTTATGCTGCTATTGCAGCGTATGAAGTGATTGCTGCTGCTTATCCTGATCAGTATACATCTTTGGGCGGACAACTCAAGGGACTTCAACAACACAATATTTCTGCTATAGATGCAGAAGCAGATATTGAGTTGGCCACTTTACTGGCGTATATGAAAGTAGGAGAGTCGGTTACTTTTCCGGAAGGAAGTATGAAATTGTATGAAGACAGTATCCTACAAGTAGCCAGAGACAAGGGCTTGAGTAGAAAAATTGAAGAGGCATCAAGAAAACTGGCTGATAGTATCAGCATGCACATCATCCGTTGGAGTAAGAAAGATAATTATCTCGAAACTCGCGGAGCAGAAAAATATGCCGTGAAAAAGATACCCGGTCGCTGGGTGCCCACACCTCCTATGTATGCCACTGCGGTTGAACCTCATTGGCATGAAATAAGACCTTTGGTGATTGACAGTGCCGGAATTTTTGATCCACCACCACCACCGGTTTTTAATATGTCAGATAAAGAAAGTAAGTACTATCAGGAAGTGATAGCCATAAAAAATGCCATTGATAGCTTAACACCAGAGCAGAAACATATTGCAGAATTTTGGGATGATAATCCATTTAAAATGAATGTAACCGGCCATGTGATGTTTGGCAGTAAAAAATTCTCACCTTCAGGTCACTGGATGAGTATTGTGGGGATTGCCGGAAAAAAAGCCAATGCAGATTTCGCTACACATGTATATGCAGTAGCCAAAACATCTATTGCTTTATTTGATGCATTTATTCAGTCTTGGTATGTGAAGTATAAATACAATACTGCACGTCCGGAAACGATTATCAATGAGTACATTGATCCCAACTGGAGACCTTATTTACAAACTCCTGCTTTCCCGGAATATACTTGTGGACATTCTACCATCTCATCAGCTGCTGCAGAAGCACTGACGAGTGTATTCGGTGACAATTTTGCTTATACTGATTCTACTGAACTGGAATTCGGCATTCCCAATCGTTCATTCAAGTCATTCAGACATGCAGCTGAAGAGAACAACTGGGCTAGGTTTTATGGCGGCATTCATTTTCACAATTCCTGTATTGTAAGTACAGATCTAGGTCAACGTGTCGGAAGATTGATCGTTGACAGACTTAAAATGAAGAAATAACGCAAACAGACAATCAGCTGGCAGATCGACGTTACTGTAACAGTACGTCTTATTGCTGTGCCTAAAACCAAAACAATGAGATCTTTAATTTTTATATTTTTCTTTTCACTACTGGTATATACTAATGCCAACTCGCAAGGTTGTGTAGCCATACGTGGTGTGGGTGGTATGTGTACCATTGATCACAAAGGTTCTGATACAGTTCCCAGTAAATGGACACTCAACCTGAATACCCGTTATTTTAATTCTTTTCGTCACTATGTAGGAACCGCAGAACAAAAACATCGTATTGCGAACAATACACAGGTCATCAATAACAATGTAACTGTTGATATGAGTTTGATTCGTGTATTCAATAGCAGATGGTCAATGGCATTCAGCATTCCTATGATCTCTAATACACGTACTTCCTTATATGAACATGGAGGAGCTGCACGTCACCTTACTAGTTCTTTCGGTTTGGGTGATGCAAGGGTATCTGGTTACTATTGGGTGACTGATCCGGCAAAAGGAAAGAAGTTTGCTTTACAAGCGGGACTGGGGATCAAATTACCTATCGGCGATTATCGTGTGATGGATCATTTTTATACGAACACGGGTGCAAAAGTATTGGGTCCTGTAGATCAGTCGATACAGTTGGGTGATGGTGGTACAGGATTTACGACAGAGATCAATGCATTTCAAACCATCAATAGACAACTCAGTTTGTATGGTAATTTCTTCTATCTCCTCAATCCTAGAGAGCACAACGGTGTTTCTACGGCAAGAGGAGGAACAACATCTACAACAGCTATCCAATATGGTAGTGATGTGATGAGTGTACCAGATCAGTATATGATTCGTTTTGGAGCGAATTATACCGTGAACAGATTTACTTTCTCAGCAGGTTACAGACATGAAGCCGTTCCTTCTTCCGATCTCATTGGGGGTAGTTATGGATTCCGTAGACCGGGTTATGTTAATTCCATCGAACCAGGGATCACTTATTCAGTAAAGAAGTTGAATCTCTATGCATACGTTCCTGTAGCGGTAGTGAGAAGCCGTACACAGAGCTATGCAGACAAGCAAAGAACAAAAATCACCGGAGTTTATGCACAGGGAGATGCTGCATTTGCTGATTTGGCAGTGAATGTGGGGATGAGTCTCAGGTTTTAGTTGATAGTTGTTAGTTGACAGTTGACAGGAAAAAAATTGCTCTTCTGTCAACTGTCAACTAACAACAGTCAACCACAATAGTCTTTCATCAACAAAACTATTCATCATGCAAATAATTAAAATAAGCATTCATCGTTTTGTATGCTTGCTGATCATAATAATGGCTGCATGTATTCCATCAAAAGCACAAACAGAAATCGATGGTATCATGATGGCAAAAAATAATTACTGTAGTGGTATCATGTACAACTACAGTAGTTGGGATCAATACTGGGAAGGCACTTTGAAAAGAAACAATCTAAATCTGGGTACCGTTTCTACCAGTATGATCGCTTATATGGGTAATTATGGTATATCTGATAAACTAAATGTATTATTCGGATTACCCTATATCAAAACCAAAGCGTCTGCGGGTACACTGCACGGCATGCAAGGTTTACAAGATCTATCTCTCTGGGTGAAATGGATGCCTTATGAAAAAGAGTTTGGTAAAAGCACTTTATCTTTTTATGCCATCGGTGGTGTATCAGTTCCGGTAACTGATTATACTCCTGATTTATTACCGTTATCTATTGGTTTAAGAAGTAAAACATTATCACTTAGGGCCATGGCCGATTACCAGATCGGATCATGGTTTGCAACCGCATCTGCGACGTATGTAGTGAGAGATAAAGTAACACTTGACAGAGAATCATACTACACTACACAGCTACATAATACCAATGAGGTGTCCATGCCTGATGCTTCTACGGTTAATATTCGTGCTGGTTACAGAACCGGTAGACTTATAGCGGAAGCTGTTTGGAATAAGTGGACCACACTTGGAGGTTTTGATATCACGAGAAATAATATGCCTTTTGTGAGTAATAGGATGAATGCCAGTATGCTGGGTATTAATATGAAGTATAATCTTAAAAAGATAGAAGGTTTGTCACTCATAGCAAACGGTAACATTACCCTGAGTGGCAGAAATATGGGACAGGCATCAACTCTGGGTGGGGGTGCTTTTTACGTTATTGACTTTTCATCTAAAAAGAAAAAAGAAAAGACTTCATCTACCGATAAAAAATAATTGTATGAGAAAAATAATAATTCCGATACTGTTAGTAGCAGTGACTTTTTCACTTACTGAAATCTCCTGCTCCAAAAAAATACAAGGAAGAACAGATGAAGCGCCAATGCTGGCTCCATCTAATGTTGATATCAATGCCGGTACATGGAAACCTGTTTTACTAACTGGTCCTACAGAATTTCCGGTACCCGCACCTGCAGCAGTGAACACGCCTGGCTATATTGCAGAACTTAATGAGATCAAAGGATACCAAAAGTCATTAAGTAACGAGCAAGAAAAAAAAATTAAATATTGGGGTGCCGGTTCCGTATTGAGATGGAATGAACTGATGCGGGAACTCGTGGCAAAGTATAACCTTCCTCCTTATCAAAATCCGGATGGTACATACCCGTTTCCAAGCGCAGCAAATCCGTTTGCATATCCATTATTCCCTTTTGCAAATCCACCTTATTCGGCAAGAGCTTATGCATATATAGCTGCTGCACAATATGATGCGTTGGTCGCAGCTTGGCATTATAAAAAATTATATAATCGTGCAGCGCCTTCTAAAACAGATGGCAACGTAAAAGCCTTACTTCCACAAACGGAATTGCCTAGCTATCCATCAGAAGATGCCGTATTAGCAGGAGTTACAGCAGAAATGATGAAATTATTATTTCCCGGTGAAATAGCTTTTATTCAACAAAAAGCAGAAGAAGCTATGCTTTCTAAAATCATGGCTGGTGCTGCTACTCGAAGCGATATTGAAGCAGGAGAAGCATTGGGAAGATTTGTTGCACAAAAATTTACTGCAAGAGCAAGGACAGACAGAGCCGGTGCTGCAGCAGGTACACCAACAGATTGGTTAGCATTAGAAACATCTGCCACCTCTCGAGGTGAAATACCATGGTTTAGCCTGGAAATTCCTAAAAGACCTCCAATGTTACCATTATTTGGACGTGTACGTCCATTTTTATTCGATGAGGCAACAGTTGTAGCCATAAGACCAGGTCCACCACCTTCTACTAGTAGCCAGAAAATGAAAGAGGAAACAGAAGAAATACTAAACTTCATTAAGAATCCTACTTCTGAAACAATACGCATTACTCATTTTTGGGCTGATGGAGTAGGTACTTACACACCACCTGGTCATTGGAATGCTATTGCAGCTGAAGATTTCATTAAGGCTAAATTTAGCGAAGTAAGATGGGCAAGAAATATGGCATTACTGAATATGGCTTTAATGGATGCTGCTATTGTTTGCTGGGATACTAAATTTTTCTACTTTAATCCAAGACCTACTCAACTGAATTCTAATATTAAAACCCTTACGGGAATACCCAATTTCCCTGCTTATACATCAGGTCATTCCACTTTCAGTGGTGCAGCAGCTGCTATTTTAGGATATATTATTCCTTCCAGAGCAAAAGCCTACGATGACATGGCAAAAGAAGCATCATTGTCCAGAATGTATGGAGGTATTCATTATCGAAGTGATTGTGAAGTGGGACTCGTTTCCGGAAAACAGGTTGGAGGGTATGCCGTTTTAAGAGCACAAACTGATGGTGCAGATTAACATAGGTTGATCTGAGCTATTGTATAAGAAATCCGGTAGTGCTGTTGATAAACACTATCGGATTTCTATAATATGATTTCGATGAAAATAAAAAGTTATACAACTCTCTTCTCTTTTATCTGCTTTTGCATTGCTGTAGGAGCGCAAAAAAACAAGACAGATAGCAGTAATCTCAAGGTATTACGCGCAGTTATTGTGAATAGTTATTTATCTACAAAAAAACAAAACCTGCCAGATGTCGTAGGTACTTATTTATATACTGGAAAGAAAACCGAACTTATCAGTTTATCCAATATAGACGCAGATATATCAATGAAGTCTGCCAGACAAGTGTTTGCAAAATCACCGGGTATTTTTGTCTATGATATGGATGGAGGGGGCAATCAGGTGAATATTGCTAGCAGAGGGCTTGATCCACATCGGGGATGGGAATTTAATATCAGAAAAGACGGTATCATAACCAATTCTGATATGTATGGATATCCTGCAAGTCATTACAGTATGCCATTTGAAAGTATTGAACGAATAGAGATGGTGAAGGGCACAGGTTCATTGCAGTATGGCGCACAGTATGGAGGAATGCTAAATTATGTTTCCAAAAAGCCCGATAGCTCAAAAAGTATCAGTCTTGAAAGTATTCAGACAGTAGGCTCCTACAATATGTTGAGTTCTTATAATGCTTTGAGTGGCACTAGAGGTAACTTAAGTTATTATGTGTACTATTATAAAAAATCAAGAGGAGGCTATCGAAATGGAGAACAAACATCTTCAATAGCTCATAGCGCAATGATTCGATATCAGCTCAGCACAAGTATTGCTATTCAGGCAGAATGGTCTCGCTCCTCTTATCTATATAAAATCCCCGGTCAATTGAATGACGAAATGTTCATGAAAGACCCCAAACAATCAACAAGAAACAGAAATTATTTTAATCCTGATATTCATCTTCCATCTATACAAATTGAATGGAAGCCATCTGCTACAACCGAAATAAAATTGGTCAGTTCTGCAGTATTAGGCACCCGTAATAGTGTACTTTTTGATAAACCAGTTAATATCAGAGATACCATCAATACGCTAACAGCTGATTATAATAATCGGCAGGTAGATATTGATCGTTTTAATAGTTATACTACTGAGTTGAGGCTATTACAACAATACCGTTTAGGAGTTTATACAGGAATACTTGTTTCGGGTCTACAATACATGAATAATGATTTACACAGAAGGCAGTTAGGCAAAGGTACTACCGGCAATGATTTTGATCTTAGCCTGGTAGACCCAATTTGGGGAAGGGATGTTCATCTTAAAACAAATAATATTGCCTTTTTTGCAGAAAATAAATGGCAATTCAGCAGAAAAATGGAATTCACTACAGGTATAAGAATTGAATCCGGTAAAACAAATATGGATGGAAAAATCTCATATTATCCATCTCATGATATACCTGTTCAATTAAAACATAAATTTCCTCTTTTAGGGATAGGTTGGTTATATAAACCAAACGATAAAATGCAATGGTATGCAGGCTGGTCAAGTTCTTACAGACCCATGGTATTCAAAGATTTGATACCGACTTCTATATATGAAAAAGTAGATCCGGCTATTCAAGATTCTAAAGGTTATAATGCCGAAATGGGTTTTAGAGGATCAAACGGATTACTGAAGTGGGATATTAACTGGTTTATGTTAAAACAGAATAACAGATTTGGCACGTTGGCAAAAACTGATGCCAGTGGGATGCTATATACTTATAGGACCAATACCGGTAACTCTATTGCATCTGGTACAGAGGTTTTTATTCAATATGATTGGCAAATATTGGATACCAGATTTAGCTTGTTTACATCTACTGCATTCATGAATGCCAAGTATGTATCCGGGCTTATAAAAAATGCGAATAATCAGAATGTGAATATAAAAGGTAATTATATTGAAAGTGCACCAAAAATTATTTCAAGGAACGGTGCGACTATTAAACAAAAAGGACTGAGTTTTACATTTTTATATAGCTATACATCATCTACTTATGCAGATGCATTGAACACAGAAACACCCAATGCTACTGGTGCTGTTGGTAAAGTTCCAGCTTATGACTTGATTGATTTATCAACAACATGCAGATTCACAAAAGAGTTGGAATTGCGTGCAAGTATTAATAACTTATTGAATAAACAATATTTTACCAAGCGACCCATGTTCTATCCCGGTCCTGGTATTTGGCCTTCCGATGGAAGAACATTTAATCTCTCAATTGATATTAAATTATAAAACTATACTACAGTTTCAAGCAAGCAAAACGAGTAAGGTTCAACGATTAAGTATTCATAGTCAGCACCAACTAGGTGTCTTTTTTCATTCCAGTGATCGTATAAATTTTTAATCCCAAAGCCTTGCTCTTTAAAAGCATACCAGGTAAGATAAGCTGCTTTATTACTATAATTGAAAAGGCAATACAAGTGTTCATCGCCTAATGAGCGAATGAAACCGGATACATGAATATTATGCGGCGTGATCCAATGGATATTTTTATGATCTGCGGTTACCGGTAATTGTTTTCTTAGTTTCAATAACTTTTGAGTGCCATTGAAAATACGGTGCTCAATAGTACCGGTCTCAGTAGTTTTTTTATTCTTGTTCCAGTCGATCAATGGACGATGCATCCATCTGTTATCATAACTCTTTCCGGCATCATTCAAATAGCTGTAATCATTGGTATAAGCGGCTTCATCGCCATAGAATAACATGGGAATGCCGCCAACAAAAAAGCTTTGCGCTTGCATTAATAAAATCTTCTTAACAGCAATATCGATCAAAGATGTATTTTTCGATTCCAAGGCTTTTTCCAATCCACATAAAGAAGCGAGTGATCCACTGATACGTGCATCCTGTGTTTTAGGATTTACAGAAAATAAAGCACCCGAGGCAGGCGAGCCGGGATGAACACCTGAATAATAATCTTTTAAAAACTTACGATGTTCATAGGCATTGAAACCGGCAGCTGTTATCGAACTGTCTTCGAATCCTAAACCAATATCATCATGACAACGTGTATAACTGATCCAGGTACAGCCATAAGGTTTTTGTAATAGATCTTGTTGTGCCGCCAACATCACACGTGTATCACCTGTTGCCAATGCATCCCATTGCAAAGCCATTTGTGTGGCATTGTAAGCCACATCGCATTCACGTGCAGTATACAAATCGGTACCAAAATATTTCATGATCTCTTTGGGTGCAACAATGGCTTCACCCAATAAAGCCATTCCCGGGGCACTCACTTGTACACACTGACGAATCAATCGTAGTATATCATGTGCTTGAGGTAGATTCTGACAGGTAGTGCCCAATTGTTTCCAAATAAAAGCAGGGGCATCGATGCGAAGAATATCAGCACCTAGATTGGCATAGAATAAAATAGTATCCAACATATCAATCAGTACCGCGGGATTGGTATAATTCAAATCCCATTGATACTGATGAAAAACCGTCATCACCCATTTATTGGCTTCCTTACACCAGGTGAAACTTCCCGGTGCAGTTTCGGGAAATATTTCAGGCATGGTAGCATCGAATTGATCGGGTATTGTACGGTCATCATACATGTAGAAGTATTCTTGATATATTGGATCCCCTTTCTTGGCTTTCACTGCCCACTCATGATGATGAGAAGTGTGGTTCAATACAATATCCAACATCAGGTACATATTCTTGTCCAACATTTTTTGCTGAACAATTCGCAGGTCTTCCAGTGTGCCAAAACGCTCATCTACTTTTCTAAAATTAGATACTGCATAACCACCATCACTTTCTCCTTCCGGACTTTCAAACACCGGCATCAGGTGTAAAAAGTTTACACCTAGTGATTCGAGATAGGATAATTTTTCTGGCAGTTGTTTCAGTGTACCGCAAAAGCGATCTACATACAAACTCATTCCGGCAATCTCATTACTCAAAAACCAAGCGCCCTTTGATGCTTTATCCAGATCTCTTTTCCGCAAAGCAGCAGAACGATTTTGATGATTGTGGATGAGTGTCAATAATAATTTTTCAAATAATGCATCGGCCATTAAATGATTACTGTACAACGACTGATACAAACTATCAATTGCAGTTGCATTCGAACACAAGCGCGTATAAAATTGCAAATCATCACCCGATAAGGAAAGTTTTTCCTGAGTGCAAATGCGGGAGATGCGTTGGTGGAGGGAGAAGTTGTACATTAAGTCGCTTCTAGCTACTAGCCTCTAGCTGCTAGCATGTTATTAAATATTAAAATCTATTTGTTCAGCTAACTAGCAGCTAGAAGCTAGTAACTAGTAGCTTACGAAAATATACTGCTACTCAAATGCTTAAACGCTTCCATCGCCCCGAGGTATTCGCAGGTTCGGGCACCGGCTTTGTTGGCATTTTGGATGATTTGTTTCCATTCTGAATGTGATAATTGTATGATGCTTCTTAAATCCTTTTCACGTAACTGATACAACACTGCACCCACAAATGCATCACCCGCACCTGTAGTGTCTACGGGTTGCACAGGAATGCTGGGAATGATTTCCGTTTTACCTTTCAATCCTAGTAAAGTTCCTTCTTTACCTAATGTAATGGTGAATACAGCATTGGTTTTATCTAATAATATCTGTGCAGCATCTGTTACTGAATGGGTATTCGTTATCAGCATGGCTTCTTCATCACTGAGTTTGAAAAAGTGACAGGATTGTAAGAAATTCCAAGACTGATCAATAAAAGTTTGTGTTTCGTTGGGAAACAACAGATGACGATAGTTTGGATCAAAACTGATGAATATTGTATCCTGCATCAATGCTTTCTGTAGCATACCTTGATAAGCAGCTTGCAAAGGTCCGGGAAGAAAACCGGTGGCCGATCCAAAATGAATGATATTGACTTCATCCAATGGAATGGCATCTGTTTCTTCTCTGCTGAGTTGTCCGTCTGCTCCGCGATTGAACACGAAATCACGTTCACCGTCTTCCATCAAGGATACAAATGCAAAAGTGGTAAAGGCGTTAGCATCTTGTAACATCCATCGAGTAGATACACCGAATTCCTGCATCACATCGATGAGCTGTTTGCCAAAAGGATCATTGCCCACTTTTGCAGCCAGTTCAACATTACCACCTAAAGCAGCAATTGCAGCAGCTACATTGGTGGGAGCGCCACCCGGCTTTTTCAAAAAGTGCTGACCCTTAGACAAAGAACTGCCCTTGTCCGTACAGATCATGTCGATCAATGCTTCTCCAATACAAAGTATTTTCATGTTGTGAATTGTGAATTGTCAATTGTGAATTATTAATTGTGAATTATTAATTGTGAATTATAAGCTTGATATCTACCATTCACAATTCAAAATTCACGCCTCAATGTCCACTTCCCATCGCAACCTCTATCTCTTCTTCTGTTTTCTCAACCCGCATACGCGTGGTAGCAACTGCGGCGATGAGGAGAAGGGCACCCGCAAACAGAATAGCATTTGCAGGATTGCTTTCCAAGAAGTTTTGATAGATATATCCGAAGGAAAGTGTTTGAATAATCATCGGCACTACAATCATCATATTGATGATACCCATATACACGCCATATTTTTCTTTGGGAATACTGCCCACTACCATGATATACGGCACACCCATCATACTCGCCCAGGCGATACCAAAACCGATCATGGGAATAAAGAGTAAATATTTATCCTGAATAAAAGGTAAAATAAAGAGTGCCAACGAAGCCATGGTCAAACAGATCACATGCACTTTTTTAGCACCAAACTTTTTAGCCATCCATACCAATCCGAATGCGGATAAAAAAGTTACAATATTGTAAAAGCCATTGACGAGTCCTGTCCATCCTACCGCTTCTTCATACAGTTTGGAATTTTCTTCAGAGCTGGTGTTCCATACGGAACGGGCAATGCTATGCGAAATAAATTGCCAATAACAAAACATGGCAAACCATTGAAATAAATACACCAATGCCAGTTGCCACAAGGTTTTAGGCATATGTGCAATGGAAGAAAATATTTCTTTGAAAGGTGTGAGAAAACTTTTGTGTTCAGCCCGCAATGCAGCGAGTTCTTCTGCTGTGGGAGGTATTTCAGGTGTTTTGATCACCGACCATGCTACCGATACGATGGAACACACGGCCCCAACAAAGAAAGAACCATATACCCAGTAGGGAATACCGCTTTGTCCATCAGAAGTGGTAGACTCGCCAGTTATTACTTTTTGGAAAAAGAATAAGGATAAGTTAGCTAGCGTAATACCGAGTCCGGTAAAAAAACTTTGTGTGAGAAAGCCAAGTGCACGTTGACTGGCAGGTAGTTTATCGGCGATGAAGGCACGATAAGGTTCCATTGCCGTATTGTTGGCAGCATCCAATATCCATAGTAAACCTACCGCCATCCACAAAGCACGACTGAATGGAAATGCGAATAAACACAGGCTACAGAAGATGGCACCAATTAAAAAATAAGGTTTACGACGACCCCAGCGAGGATGCCAGGTCTTATCACTCAATGCACCAATAATAGGTTGAATGAGTAAGCCTGTCATGGGTCCGGCGAGATTTAAAAGCGGTAAGTCCTCAGGTTTTGCGTGTAAAAAACTATAGAGCGGGTTGACAGCGGTTTGTTGCAATCCAAAACTGTATTGGATACCAAAGAACCCGACATTCATATTAATGATCTGCCAGAAACTCAAACGGGGTTTAGTGATGTGCATGGCAAGCAGTTAGTTAGTCTTGTAAATTAACTGCTTTCAGTGAGCTGTACTAGTCTAACAGTCAAGTATTTTTTCCGAAAACGATTGCGCTTTGAATGATGAACAGAAGAATGGTGAATAATGAATGATGAAGGGGAGGATGGGACGCAGATTTTTATCATTGATTATGATAGTAGTATCCTATCAGCGCCAATCATAATCAATCATAAAAATCTGCAGCCCATAAATCACGAATCTAATTGAGGATATAATACTGCCACTTATCCTTACCCGCAGGATAAACCTGATTCAAAGAATCATCAGCGGAGTATTGGTGTCTTGGATCGTAACTAACAATTTCCTTGTTGAATCCGGCTAATACATTTTGAGTGAAAATGACTGCAAAACTACTGTCTCTTTTTTCATATTGGTATGTTGCGATACCCATTACACCGGTTGATGGTACCTGTTTTAAAAAAGCAGGTTTCAAATCTGAAAGCTGATCTGGATATTTCTTGTGAACTTGATAATAGGTTTCAATAGCTTGAATAATGGGAGAAGCATTTTGGATGGCCATCTTTCTACTGAAATTTCTGGCTGCATCTGCACCCCATAGTGTAAAAGAAAAGCTGGTAGCAGGAAGCATCCATAGTAACATAAATGATAAAGACATCTTTTCTTTCTTAATGATTTGATAGATAGTTATTACAAGTCCTACTGGTATGGTAAGGATTAAAAAAAGGCTTGCAAATTGTAAGAGTGTATAAATAGTATTGGTAATAGTACTTAGAGAACTTGGACCGGGAAAGAATGGAGATAAAATAACTATTGCTATTAGTAGATTACTGCAGAAAAGAAGCAGCCACTGACGTTTATTCATGACACAAATGTATTATTCAACTTTTGCAAAGTTCTGCAACTTTCAAAAGTTATTACTGACATTAATACAATTTCACTCCTAAAGCAATGCTTATAGATGTGAAGTTTTGTTTTGCCCTGGCTTCTCTTTCAAGTATATTGATACAAGAAATTTTGCCGGTCACCTTTTGTTTGGAAGAAAAATAAAAGCCCAATGAAGGTTTTAACCCTAAAAGGGTCTGACTACCGATAAAACTAGGTCCGGCTAAAAACGAAACATAAGCATTGGGAATGGGATGTACTGATACACCTGTAAAAAGGTTAACCATATCTCTAAAAGACCCGACCGGTGTACCATCAAGATACCCTCTATATACTTTATCGTCCATGAGATAGGCGTCGGCGGTGAATTCAATGGTCGGCTTGAAAATTGATTGTTGTCGGAAGAATAGCTGCAAACCCAAACCCGTTGCCCAAGGATTATTACCTTTTGTTACATCAGCAATTGTTTGGTTGTATTGTCCTTCAAAGTATAGTGACATTTTGCGCTGTTTCTGTGGAGAGACTTGTGTCAGGATAAAGCAAAGAAAGAGTATCGTGAACAACTTTTGCATAGTCCTTATTTACTGTAGCAAACTCACTATCGGTAATAGTTTTGTTTTTTGTAGCGAACTTAAAGTTTAATGGAGAGGTTTAATTGTCCGCCCAAACCCACTTCTACAATTTTCCGCAGCGTTGAAATGCGAACCTCTTTTAAATCATTCTCTATTCTTGAAATGTATGCTTTGTTCGTGCCGCATTTTTCTGCAAGTTCCTCTTGCGTTAACCCTTTTTCCAATCGGGCTTCATAAATTAATGTTCCCAACTTGAACTCTTGATAACCTTTTTCCAGTTGATCTCTTTTGGCACTCCCTCTTTTTCCGTAATGTTTTTCTTTAAACTGTTCAAGTGTCAAAGTTTTAGTTTTTTTCAGCATAGTAGTCCTCCTTTATTTTTAACGCCTTTTCGATTTCTTGTTTTGGCGTTTTCTGAGTTTTCTTTTGAAAGCCACTTGTTATGACAATCAACTTTCCTTTGTCAAAGAAGCAAAATATTCTAAATATATCACTTCCTTGTTGTACCCTAATCTCATAAAGCCCGTCGGTGCCTTCCAAATATTTAAGATAGGTTTCCGGAATTTGCGGAAGGTCTTCAATTAACTCAAAAGTCCAGACGATTTTATCTTTAACTTTTTGACGTTGCCTTTTAAAGAACGCTTCAAAGTAATTTTTATATAAAATGATGGTTCGGTATTTGTTATTTCCCGGCACAAGGCAAATATACAAAAGTTGTCCGAAAGTACAACTTGAAAATTTAACAATATCGTTCAATAAGCCTCAATGTTATTGTCAATGAAAAGCTTATTTTCATCAATAATCCAAGCGAGGCATGCAGCTTTGAGGGAATCGGGTAGCAGTGAGGAATAATATCTAAAATACCATGCGAAAGAATGCCACTCATGAATACAAAAATGCTGGTAGGAATAGATGGCCTCTTGCTTTTGGTATGGGTGAAAAGAACGGCTATACCAAGGGCTGTTGTGGTGTGGAATAGGGCGTTCATTTTTATTAAGGCGTTTAATTCAGCTTTTGGAAAGGTTTAGGATTTTGTAAAAGTTATTACTCATTTTTTCTAACTCAAATAACTCTATGTTAACATAGTATTCATTTGCCATGACACTTTTACTGTTGCTGCATTAGCAAAGAATGAGTTTAGAAATGTTTGAGTTTTCGAAAAAGTAATAAGTCTGTCTGCAACTTCTTTTCGAACTTGCTCTCTTGTCAGCCCATCATAGTCGGTCTTTGGTAAATTGAAATACATATCTTTTGGCTTAAATTCAATCTTTATGATTGATTTATACTGACTTTTCTGATATTCCTTATTGCCTGTTAGGTAGACTGTAAAATCAATATCAGATTCAAAAAGACCAAAAACAAAATCAAGGTCAGTTTGGACGGGTTTTTCTTCATTACAAATTGCCGTAAGCCATTTTTCTAAAGAATCGTATTTGGAAATAAAATCAGTAAAAGGAGGCTCAACAGTCTCTTCTTCAACCGAAAAACTAAAATATTCTACTCTGAATTTATCTTCCATAGATTTTTATTTAAACAATTTCTTTTATAAAGCCACTAATTGAATACGATTTACGAATTCAAATACGAATTGTAGTAAATCTACCCACCCCTCCCCAAAATACAAAGCATTTTTTCGTAATATTTCCAAGAAGTGTAAAGACATCAGCCGTACCATCCTCTAACTTCCCTCGCTCATCCTTCAGAGCGTCTTCGAGAATGCTCGAAGACACTCTGAAGGATGTACTACTTACAGAACAATTAAAGAGCTTATTACCCTGAGTAGTCTTATGATCACAGATCGCGTCGGCAACAAAGGGTCAAAGCGAATGCCTTAGATAGACAAGGGGAGGATAAGCTGATGCCTAAGGGGAGGGTTGATGTCATAAGAATGGAGGGCGGATGAATATCAAATGAAACTCGAATGGATACCGTATGCAATACGGACCGATAACGGACTTATAACGGACTTGTAACGGAGTAAAGACCAGTCACCCTGATCCATGTTTACTAACCTAATAGTAACCCTGTCATTTTGATCCGCTTGGGTGTTGTTTTAAGTTGAGATGTTTTGATGATACCTGTTGGAGGTGGGAGATCCCTCCTTCGTCGGGATGACACAAAAACGCCCTCATTGAGGGCGTTTTTGAAATCAAAACAAATTGTATTAGTTCTTTGGCTTAGCCGGCGTTGAATAAGCAGGCACTTTAATTTCTGTCGCAGGTTTATTTCCCAGTATCTGCAACAACTCTTTCACCGCTCTTTCCAACTGCGGGTCTTTACCGGCTTGTAAGGATTGCGCATCTTGTCTCACTTCAATATCCGGTGCTACTCCTTCATTTTCTGCTACCCATTTTCTGTTGATCGGGTCAAATACAGCATTGTCAGGAGCAGTAAGAGTACCTCCATCTACCATGGCATAGTGTACACTTGATTTTACCAGTCCACCCCAAGTTCTTGCGCCAATCAAAGCTCCTACTTTCTGTTGACGGAATGCCCATGGGAAATAATCACCACCGGAACCTGCCAGTTCATTGATGAGTAATACTTTAGGTCCCATAATGCCTGCAGGTAATTGCATCGGTTTTCCATTGGGTACTTCATTGGTGAGTGCAGCACGTAAAGAACGATTCATCAGATCAACCATATAATCATCCAATAAACCACCGCCATTGTAACGCTCATCAATCACCGCACCCAATTTATTTTGTTGTGCAAAATAGTAACGGTTAAAACTTACAAAACCGGGCTGACCTGTATTCGGTACCCACACATAAGCCAGCTTACCACCACTTAAACTATCCACCATTCTTCTATTATCTTCTACCCACACTCTTTGCCTCAATGCTGTTTCATTGCGAATGGGTTTTACGATTTCTGTCCAATGATTTTCAAATTCAGCTGTTTTATTAATGTGTAATACGGTTTGAATATCGGCAGTGCCATCCAAGAATTGATAAGGATCATCATTCGCGGTTAATTCTTTGCCATTAATACCAACAATATAATCACCGGTAGCTACTTTGATGCCGGGTCTGTCTAATGGACTGCTCAATCCGGGATTCCAGCTTTCAGTTGTGTAGATACGAGCAATTTTCCAACGTCCTTTATCGATCACCAGATCAGCACCTAATAATCCAACACTTGCAATATCGGTGGAAGGATAATCACCACCACCCACAAAACTGTGACCTACACTGAGTTCACCATTTACTTGGTCCAAAATATAACGCAGATCATCTCTGTGTTTTACAAAAGGAACCAGTGGCGCATAACGTTTGTACACTTCATCCCAATCGCGACCATGCATATTCGGATCGTAAAAGAAATCTCTTTCATAACGCCAAGCTTCATTGAAAATCTGCTGCCATTCTTCACCTCGATTCAAGTACATACGCAGATCTGTTTTCAAGGCTTTGGCATCAGCACCTGTTGGTCCACCTGTAGCAATAATTTTCCAGCTACCTTGTTGAAATGCCAACATTTTTTTACCATCCGCAGAAATACTGATACCGCCTGCACCGGTGGTAAATTCTTTGGCTTCTTTACTTTCCAGTGTGAACTTGTGTAAAACAGAAGGTCTGTTCGGTACAAATTCATTGATGAAAATACTACCACTCGGACCGGCATAAATAGCGCCATAATTTCTTTTAGGCAGAGGTAGTGGAATGGTTCTACGATCGATATGTTCAATGTCGATCACCACATCTTTATCTTCTTTAGGCTTTGCATCCGTTTTTGGTTTTTCTTCCGGCTTATCTGTCTTGGGTTTCTCTTCTGCTTTCACTTCTTCTTCATCGCTATTGGGTTTGAAAGGAGAGAGATCTGCTTTTCTTAAGTTGATGACATAAGCTTCATATTCCGGTCTTGCATTTTGTGAACTGGTATTGGCCCAACCGCTGGCCAGTGCAACATCGGTACTGGCGAGGAAATAAAGGTGTTTATTATCTCTGTCCCATGCCGGTGAAAAAGCATCTGCAAATGGATCGGTAAGATTGAGAATAGTTTTTGTTTTTACATTCCATGCTTTGATACCACGTAACATATTGGCACCGGTTTTAGCATAAGCCAACCATTGTGCATCCGGACTCCAAGTGATGCCCATACTACCGCGTTCAATATTGATACCTCCAACATCCGCAGTAGTGATGGTACCAGTCGCCAGTTCAACTACTTGTACGCGTAAGTCATCGTCTACAAAAGCAATGTATTTCCCATCCGGACTCCAAGTAGGTGTCCATGCCATTTTAGATTCTCCGATGGCGATGCTGCGTGTTTTACCCATGCCATCTTGTGGAGCGATTACCAGTGAGTAACCTTTAGCACCTGCATCTGTAAACCAGGCAATTTCATTTCCCTTGGGCGACCAGATCGGAGCTCTGTCGGCCGAATTACTGCTTTTGGTGAGATTGCGAACATCGCCGTTTTCAAGAGGAACCGTAAAGATCTCACCGCGTGCTTCTATCACTGCTCTTTTACCTGTTGGACTCAAGTTAGCACGTGCAATACGATTGCTTACATTTTCCCAACGAGGAGCAGCCCATGGGAAATCACCTACAACAGAAACAGTGAGTTGTTTGCTATTAGATCCATTCAGATCCATTTGGTGCAACCATCCTTCACGCTCATAGATCAGTTTTTTTCCATTGCCCGATAACCATTTCACATCTGCTCCTTTAAAAGAAGTGAGTTGGGTTAATGCTTTGGTAACGGTATGATAACTCCAGATATTGGCAACACCGCCATTTCTGTCGCTCAGAAAATAAATATGTTCACCCAACCAGAGTGGTTGAATATCAATGGTACGATCATTTGGGAGTAGCGTTTCACTTTGTGTGGCAAGGTCTAAAATGATCAGCGGTGTATTTTGTCCACCACGATAGGCTCTCCATTCTACATCCCAGCGATCCATTTTATCGACAACGAGTTTGGTGCCATCCGAACTATAACATCCATCATTACCCCATTGGCGTGAGAGTAGTTTGCTGGGGCCGCCGGTAGCCGGTACAGACCACAAACGCATATGTGCTGTTGGTGCTGTTTCTCTTTCACAGGAATAGAGAATGTTTTTTCCATCATTACTCCATCCGCGTGCCATAGAACTGGCGGGGTGCCAGGTAACACGTGTAGCTTCGCCACCTTTGGCAGATACCATATACACGGCATTGCTACCACTGCGGTCGCTGGTGAAAGCGATCCATTGTCCGTCAGGAGAAAAATGCGGTTCGCTTTCCACTGCAGGTGTACTCGTTAAACGCAAAACATTTTGTCCGTTCAGATCCGATACCCAAAGATCAGCACCATACACAAAAGCAATTTGTGAGGCACTGATATCCGGCTGACGAAGCAGTCTGGTGCCCTGGGCTTGAACCATGAATGAAGCGGAAAGAAAAACAATACTGAAATAAAAGCGCCCTCCATTATTTAGGAAAAGCAGCTTTGCAAAAAATGATTTCATGCAAGTTGTTTTAGGAAGTTGAAGTGTGGATGAACAAATTAGTGAAAAAAAGGGAGCGAGGAAATAATGAATGATGAATAATGAATAATCAATGATGAAGTGAAAATCCCATATCCAACATCAGAAATCCTACATCTGCGATCTGAGATCAAGTATCAGTTCCTATCTTTTCAGCAGTAATGATAATACCGGAACCTACGGCTTTATTGCCTTCATTGAGTGTAAATGCGTCATTAGACTTGAGGTTCTTGCGTATGTGTTTCGCAGGTATTAGTTTAATCAATACAGTTCCTGATTGACCCGGCTTAATTTGTTGCTGATCTAAAAGTTCAATTTCCCCTGAAAAGTGCTGAATAGAGTTGAAGGCCAGTGACGGACGATAGCCTGTTGACACTGGGTTTTTTCTGCCGCCTAATTCGGTGGGCAGTAATGAGATTTTAGCTTTGATATTATAGGTCGTTTTAGATAACATACACTTCAATAAAGTTAACACATTTATTGAAGTTATACAAGTGGTTGCTCTCAATGCTAATGGCTTCGTGTCCATCTAATACTTGTTGTTCGTATGTGAGGTTTTCAAAACAATGATCATCTATGAAAACCGATACTGTATAAGTGTATGGTGGGATAAACTGACGTATAGAAGCCAATTGAATGTATTCCCAAACAGCTATTTCGGAGCGAAAGAATTGCTTCGCTTCTAGTGTATTTATTTGTGTTCTGAATTTTTGATCAATTCCTAAATCCTCTTTTTCAGCATCTGAAATGGCTCTATATAAAATCATAAATGAGTAGAACAATTAAGCAAGCAAGATGCATTTTGTAATGCTCTTTTTTTACCGTATTTATACTTGATTTTAGGTTACAGTTTTTCAATAATGTTGCCAGAGTAAAGCCTAGCAGGTGGGAGATTTCTTGCCACGCTTGAAATGACGGTAAAAGGGAGGGGATCAATAATGAATGTAGAATTTTGAATGATGAATGTTAAAGTGAAAAATCCCATATCCGACATCAGAAATCCGACATCTGCGATCTGAGATCTGAGATCGGACATCCCTCCCTATCTTTGCCCCATGCAAATCAGCTTTTCCTACGATAAAAAGAAAGTCATCCAAGCGCTGCGCTATCATTTTGTACAAAAGCCTGAGATTCGGGTATTGATGGTATTGGTGAATGTATTTGCGATTGCAGCGGCAGCTTTGTTTTATTTTAAAAAGATCAGACCTGAGCCCTTTTTATTGGGGTCATTTATCTGGATCATGTTAATGGCATCTTTCTGGTATATCCTTCCAAATAATATCTACAAAAAAGCACAAACATTCAAAGACGATTTCATCATTGATTTCACGGATGATCATATTCGTTTAGAAAATGAACGTGGCTATGTAGACTGGGATTGGAAAAAGTTCTCGCGCTATTTTGAAAGTCCGCATTTCTTTCATCTCTATTTCGACAGTAAATCCTTCTTCCTTGTTCCCAAAGAAAACATGGGAGAGGAGTTTCGGCATGATTTGAGAGGGATGTTGAGGAAGAAGATAACAGAGAAATAAGAAACAGGAAATAAGGAATAAGAAAGGATAATATGACACCTACTTTCTCATTTCTTATTTCATGTTTCTTATTTCATATTTCCTATTCCTACAGGGTCTTGTCCATGATATAATGCGGAATCGTTACTTCAAAGAATTCGTCGCTGCAGATATTGTAGCCTAGTTTTTCATAGAAGCCAACAGCAGTGCCGCGGGCATGCATGGTGAGGCGTTTATATCCGCGATCACGGGCAATGTTTTCAGCGAACATCATCAATACCCTGCCAATACCTTTTCCTTGGAGTCCGGACAGCACCGCCATCTGACGTAGACGAACGGTTTTATTGCCTTCGTCCTTGAGCATACAGCAGCCTTCCAGCTTTTCTTCATCAAAACAGCCAATAAGGATCTCATGCTTTTCCTTTTCCAGTTCTTCCATGGTAAAGCTGAGTCCGAGCGGTTTACGCAGGATATGATAGCGTAGTTCTACCATTTGCTGGTATTCTTTGGAGCCGTGGTCAATGAGTTTTAGTGCCATAGTAGAGGGGGAAGGGGATACAAGATAAGAATCATTTTAATATAAAGAATGCCTGAAAAGCAATAAAAAGGGGTAAAAACCGGGGTTTTCGGTTGTGGAAACAAATATGCCGGAAAAGATTGCTTATTTGACAAAAAGTATATTTTTGCGGCTGTAACAAAAACTTTTTACAATGTCAGACATCGCAACAAGAGTAAAGAAAATCATAGTTGACAAGTTAGGGGTTGACGAGGCCGAAGTAACCAATGAGGCTTCTTTCACTAACGACCTCGGTGCAGATTCTCTGGATACCGTGGAGTTAATTATGGAATTCGAGAAAGAATTCAATATCTCTATTCCTGATGAGCAGGCAGAAACCATCACTACTGTTGGTCAGGCCGTTGCTTACCTGGAAGAGCACGCTAAGTAAGAGCATCTATTTATTGAAGGAATAATTTCATGCATCCGCCTTTCTGCGGCTTCGGGCCACAAAAGGCGGATGCTCACTTAAACAGGTTTTGAACATGGAATTAAAGCGCGTAGTTGTTACCGGAATAGGAACCCTTACACCCCTTGGAAATGACCTCAATTCTTATTGGACAGGTCTGATCAATGGTGTATCGGGTGCTGATAACATCACACTATTCGATGCTTCCAAATTCAAAACCCGTTTTGCCTGTGAGATCAAGGGATTCGACCCTACCCAGTTCATGGATAAGAAAGAAGCCCGTAAAACAGACCGCTTTGCTCAATTAGCGATTGCTGCGAGTGAAATGGCTGTGACCGATGCAGGTATCTCCAAAGACAATGTCGACATCGATCGAGTTGGTGTGATCTTCGCCAGTGGTATCGGTGGGTTGACTACTTTCCAGGAAGAAGTGATCAATTTCGCCAAAGGCGATGGAACACCTCGTTTCAATCCCTTCTTCATCCCTAAAATGATCTTGGATATTGCTGCCGGACTCATCTCCATGCGCCACGGATTCCGTGGTCCGAATTATGCGGTGGTGAGTGCTTGTGCATCCAGTACCAATGCCATCATCAGCGCTGTGGATACCATTCGATTGGGTAAAGCAGATATCATTATTTCCGGAGGAGCCGAAGCGGTGATCAGCGAAGCGGGTCTCGGTGGTTTCAATGCCATGAAAGCCATGAGCGAACGCAACGATGATCCTAAAACAGCCAGTCGCCCTTACGATAAAGATCGCGATGGTTTTGTGATGGGAGAAGCTGCAGGTGCTTTGATTCTTGAAGATTATGATCATGCCATCAAACGTGGTGCAAAAATATACTGTGAAATTGCCGGTGGTGGAGCTACTGCAGATGCGTATCATTTAACCGCGCCACATCCGGAAGGACTCGGGGCACGTAATGTAATGCTCGCAGCATTGAAAGATGCAGGGATGCGTGCCGATGAAATTGATTATATCAATACCCATGGTACTTCTACACCTTTGGGTGATGGTGCAGAAGCAAAAGCCATTACGGAAGTATTTGGTGAACACGCTTACAACCTCAATATCAGTGCTACGAAGTCGATGACCGGTCACTGTTTGGGTGCTGCGGGTGTTATTGAAGCCATTGCTTGTATCCAAAGCGTGATCCATGATATCATTCCACCCACGATCAATCACTTTACCGATGATCCGGAATTGGATCCAAAATTGAATTTTACTTTTAATCAGGCACAAAAGAAAACTGTTCGTGCAGCATTGAGTAATACCTTTGGTTTTGGTGGACACAATGCCTGTGTGATTGTCAAAAAATATTCAGCATAACTTGTGCAGTTTTTCAAAAAACTTTTCTCCTCATCTTCACCCGACGCCTCATTCGAGGCTCAGCTAAAGAATGTATTGGGATTAAAGCCCGGTAATCTTTTGTTATACCGCACAGCACTCAGCCATCGTTCTGTAAAAGATACACCGGAAGAAAACAATGAGCGCTTGGAATACTTAGGTGATGCAGTATTGAGCGCAGTGGTGGCTGACTATCTGTTCAAACGTTACCCTTATAAAGGCGAAGGTTTTCTCACCGAAATGCGTAGTAAAATGGTGAACCGTCAGCAATTGAATGATATTGCACTCAAGATGGGATTACGCAAACTAACTTTCTACAACAAATTCGATAGCTCACTCAAAGGCAGTCAGATTTTTGGTAATACACTCGAAGCAGTGGTAGGTGCCGTCTATCTCGATAAAGGCTACGAAAAAACACAACATTGGGTATTGAAACAGATCGTAATACCACACATGTTTGTGGATGATCTGGAGTCTGTAGACATCAATTTGAAAAATAAACTGATCGGCTGGGCCAGTAAAAATGGCAAAACACTCTCTTTTGACCTCGCCGATGAAAAAATGGAAGGCTCCCGTCGTCTGTTTACCATACACATTATGCTCGATGGCGAACTGCTGGCTATCGGAAAAGGCTACAACAAAAAAGACGCTTCACAAGTAGCTGCTCAAGTGGCGGTGGAGAAGTTGGGGCTTTAAATTAAGAAATAAGAAACAGAGGAATAAGGAACAGAGAAAGGGGACAATTGTGCTTCATTTTCTCTGTTCCTTATTTTTTATTCCTTATTTCTCTGTTTCAATCACCTCCTGACACAATTCAATCAACACCCCATTCGTTCCCTTGGGATGGAGGAAGCAGACCAGTTTATTGTCGGCACCTTGTTTGGGCACGGGGTTCAGCAGTTGGAAGCCTAGATCGGATAGACGTTTCATTTCTGCTTCAATATCAGCTACTTCAAAAGCAATATGATGCATGCCTTCCCCCTTTTTTTCGATAAACTTCGCAATCACGCCCTCCGGATCAGTACTTTCCAGTAGTTCTATTTTGGTTTCGCCTACCTGGAAAAAAGCAGTATTCACTTTTTCAGAAGCCACCATTTCGGTTTTATAGCATGGGGTAGACAGTAATTGCTCGAATAAAGGGATGGATTGCTCAAAACTCTTCACAGCCAATCCGATATGCTCAACTTTTAACATAACTATTAGTTTTAATACAGGGCTTTCGATTTGTGAAAAAAAGCCATCGGGCGGGCTTTTCAGTTCCGCAAGTATAAACCTATTGACGTATTTTTGTGTTAATAAGCAAGCAAATTTCTGAGGATTATGTTGAAACTACCGATTTACCTTGACAACAATGCCACCACACCCATGGACCCGCGTGTGTTGGAAGCGATGATACCTTATTTTACCGAGCACTTTGGTAATGCAGCCAGCCGTAACCACTCTTTTGGTTGGCAGGCAGAAGAAGCAGTTGACTATGCTCGTGAACAAGTAGCCAAATTGATTGGCGCTGACCCTAAAGAGATCATCTTTACCTCAGGTGCTACCGAAGGTGATAACCTGGGAATCAAAGGGGTGTTTGAAATGTATGCCAGCAAGGGTAATCATATCATCACCTGCACTACTGAGCATAAAGCTGTATTAGATACTTGTAAGCATATTGAGCGTCAGGGTGGTGAAGTAACTTATCTGGAAGTAAATCCAGAAGGGTTGATTGATCTGAAGCAATTGGAAGCGGCCATCAAGCCAACCACTATTTTGATTGCTATCATGTATGCAAACAATGAAATTGGTGTTGTTCAACCTGTAAAAGAAATCAGTGCCATTGCTCGTAAACATGGTGTATTATTCTTTACTGATGGAACCCAGGCAGTGGGTAAAATACCTGTGGATGTAAATAAAGATGGCATTGATATTATGGCTTTCACCGGACACAAAATGTACGGTCCGAAAGGAGTGGGCGCACTGTATGTTCGCAGAAAAAATCCGCGTGTGAAAGTAACCGCGCAAATGGATGGTGGCGGACATGAAAGAGGCATGCGTAGCGGCACTTTGAATGTACCGGGTATCGTAGGTTTTGGTAAAGCCTGTGAACTGGCTCGTTTAGAGATGGCGGATGATGCAGCCAGATTGAGCAAGCTGCGCGATAAATTGGAAAATGCATTGATGCAACTGGAAGAAGCCTATGTAAATGGTAGCCGTGAACATCGACTGCCACACGTATCTAACATCTCTTTCAAATATGTGGAAGGAGAAGGTTTGATGATGGGTTTCAATAAAAATATTGCTTTGTCATCAGGCTCAGCTTGTACTTCTGCATCACTTGAACCTAGCTATGTATTGAAGGCATTGGGCTTGGGTGATGACTTAGCACATAGTTCACTTCGTTTTGGTTTGGGTAGATTTACGACAGAAGAACAGATCGACTATACCATTAAAGCAGTCAGTGACACTGTGATTAAATTGCGTGAAATGAGTCCACTTTGGGAAATGTTCAAAGAAGGAATAGACTTGAATTCGATTGAGTGGGCGCATCATTGATAATTTGTCCGCCTAAGGCGGATGAAAATTTGAAAATGGAGAAGAATTCTTCAACACTATTTTCAAATTGATTTTTCAAATTGTTTAATTTTTAAATTTTCTTCAACCATGGCATATTCAGAAAAAGTAATCGACCATTACAACAACCCCAAAAATGTAGGTACTCTTGATAAAGCAAAGAAGAACGTAGGTACAGGACTAGTTGGTGCGCCGGAATGTGGTGACGTGATGCGTTTACAGATTGAAGTAGATGACACGACCGGAGTTATTACCGATGCCAAATTCAAAACCTTTGGTTGCGGTTCAGCTATCGCCTCTTCTTCACTAGCTACGGAATGGCTGAAAGGCAAAACTGTAGACCAAGCAGTAGCTATTGATAATATGGATCTGGTAGAAGAATTGAATCTTCCTCCAGTGAAAATTCACTGCTCAGTATTAGCAGAAGATGCAATCAAAGCAGCGATCAATGACTACCGTAAAAAGAACGGTTTAGAAGAACTGGTATTCGAAGAAAAAGGAGTTCATTAATTGTATATGGCTGATATGTAAAACACTATTAGCCATGAACCATTAACTATAAGCCAATGGTAGCAACAGAAAACAGTATCTACGTAAGCGATAAAGCAAAAAAGAAAGTACAGCAACTGATGGATGAGGCAGGGGTGGCTGGTGATGCTTCTTACTTTCTGCGTGTAGGTGTAGTGGGTGGAGGTTGTTCAGGACTCAGCTACAAACTTGATTTCGATAATGAGATCAAACCCATGGATCAGGTATTTGAAGACAATGGTGTAAAAGTAGTGACGGATCTGAAAAGCTTTTTATACCTGGTAAACACAGAATTGGATTTCTCTGATGGATTGAATGGCAAAGGATTTTATTTCAACAATCCCAATGCCAGCAGAAGTTGTGGTTGTGGTGAGAGTTTTGCGGTGTAGAACACATAACAAATGACATAATTGGTTAAGCCCGAAGGTGATCCCTTCGGGCTTTTTTATTTTTATCACATCCATTTTAATCCTGTTCAATTTTCGCCTTTTCCGGTTTAGGCGGTGGGGGTGGTGGCGCAGGTTTGCCGGGCTGCTTTACCACTTTTGGTGGGTTTACCTTAGGAGGTGCCGGCGGGGGTGGTGGGGTAGGAACTTTAGATTTTTTATTACTCCATACCGTTACGGGAATAGCATCTTTCCCATCTAAAACTTTAGGCGGAGCTTCCGGTTTCTTTGGCTTTGGAGGCTCTTGCTGACTCTGGGCTAGTATGCCTATTCCCAACAAACCCAGCAGCAATAATGCAATGCGTAGTTTCATAGTAGTTCTTTTTCATAGGATGCTGTGATCTATCAATTCCATAAAGAACACATAAAATATCCATGATCGGTAGCTGTATGGCAGAGAACAATTAGTTTTGACACCATGTGGATGATCTGCAAAAAAGAATGGCAACAATTTTTTAACAGCCTTACCGGATATATCGCTCTGGCCGTATTCTTATTGGTGAACGGATTAATGTTGTTCGTCTTCCCGGAGACTAGTATCCTTGAATTTGGCTATGCCAGTTTATCCGGTTTTTTTAATCTGGCACCATGGATGCTGTTACTCATGATTCCTACCATTACCATGCGCAGTTTTGCAGACGAATTCAAATCAGGGAGTTTTGAGTTGCTCAGAACTTTGCCTCTTACACCCGCACAACTAGTATGGGGTAAATTTTTTGGCGCAATACTTATTGCCTTCTGTGCAGTCATACCTACATTGATGTATGCCGTATCAGTTCAACAACTCAGTGTTACCGGAGGTATTGACATGGGAGCTACGGCAGGCAGTTATATCGGATTGTTATTATTAGGTGCTGTATTCACGGCAATAGGCATTTGTACCAGTAGCTTTACATCCAATACTGTTGTTGCATTTATTGCAGGTGCATTTGTTTGTTTTTTACTATACAATGGATTTGAAGCCATTAGTAAACTCTCTGTATTCAGTGGTGGATTGGATTATTATCTTGAAATGTTAGGAATCAGTTTTCATTATAGAAGTATTAGCAGGGGAGTCATTCGTGTTAGTGATATTGTTTATTTCGGGTGGCTTATTTATTTTTTCTTAACCATCACACAAAGGAATCTGCTAAAACGCTAATGTAAGTGTATGCAAAAACTATCTGAATATAAATATGGTGTGTTGTTTTCGACGATCTTACTGGTAGCAATCATTTACCTAACAGCTAATATTGGAATGCGTGCGGATCTTACTGAAGATAAAAGATACAGCCTTACAAATGCAACCAAGCAACTATTAACTAATGTAGACTCAGTCATTGAAATTGATGTATTCTTGACAGGTAATCTTCCTGCTGATTATAAAAAATTATCTGTTGCAACAAAGGAATTACTCGAAGAATTTTCATCGCTTTCCGGTAATCTCGTTCGTGTAAAATTTGAAAAGCCCGGAGAAGATATTAGCAATGATACTGCTAAGGCCATTTTGTATGATAGCTTGGCTCGTTTAGGTGTTGTGTTTGAAAGAACAGAAGTTACCAATACAGATGAATCTACCTCTCAACTCATCATTCCATCCGCATTGGTGAAGTATGGTAATCGGAAGCCTATTGCCATTGACCTGAGAAGTAGCAGACGGGTATTCAAACAATATAATGTAGTGAATGATGTAGAGCCACTGGAAGACAAAGAAGCTACACGTAATGCAGCAGAGGCTTTATTGGAGTACAAATTTGCCAATGCTATTGATAAGCTGACGCGTGAATACATTCCAACCATTGCCTATCTCGTGGGTAATGGTGAGCCCATCGATATGAAAATTAATGATCTTGGTGAGAGTTTGAGAAATGATTACCGCTTGGCTGTATTCGATCTGAAACAAGGATATCCTGATCCCACCATCATAGATGCTTTGGTGATTGTAAAACCCACCAGTGTTTTTACAGAAGAAGATAAACTGAAGCTGGATCAATATGTCATGAACGGCGGTAAAATCATTTGGTTTATCGATAAACTCCATGCTGAATTAGATAGCTTGATGAGAAGCCAGGCAGAATATACAGCCTACGATCGTGGACTGGATATTGATGATCTACTATTCAAATATGGAGTACGCATCAATGGTGATCTGCTGCAAGATTTGAATTGCTCTAAAATCCCGATCGTAGTCGGTAGAAATCCGGATGGTTCTCCCAATATGCAAAGAGTACCATGGCCTTATTATCCTTTTCTATCATCAAAAACAGACAATCCTATTTCCAAAAATCTGGATCGGGTACTGCCCATTTTCCCATCCAGTATTGATACGGTGAAAGCACCGGGTATACAAAAGACTATTTTATTGGCTTCAGATACGAATAGCCGAAGTATTTCTTCCCCAGCGTTGGTATCTCTCAATAGCGTTAAAAGTGAAGAAGATCTTTTTACATTCAACAGAAGTTATGTTCCTGTAGCCGTATTATTGGAGGGTAAATTTCAATCGCTTTTTGCCAATAGAGTGGGGGTTGATTTGATGGATTCCGTAGAACGTACAACCTGCAAGCCCTTTCAGCGAGCTGCCTTAAAAGAAGGAAAACAGATCGTGGTTTCGGATGCTGATATCGTAACCAATGCACTTAGTAATACCACCGGTCCCTTACCCATGGGAGAACTTCCATTTGAAGGCTACCGTTTTGCCAATCGTGAATTCTTTTTGAATTGTATCGATTATCTCGTAAGCAATAATGGCTTATTTGAAAGCAGGAATAAAACCATTGTTTTAAGGCTTTTGGACAAAGAAAAGATTGCATCCCAAAAAACTACTTGGCAATTTATCAATATTGTCACCCCTTTACTCGCCTTAGCTATTGCCGGAGGGATTATCCAATGGCGAAGAAAAAAGAAATACGGTCTTTAAAAAGGCTCTGAAGAGGTTGGGCGCTATCTTTACGCCATAATTTACTCTCATGACCACGCACCAGATCGTTTATCTTGTTTTCGGAATCGTATTGGTACTTGCATTAGTATTTGACTTAGGATTATTGAGTAAAAAAAATGCTCAGATCACCATCAAGCAAGCATTAAAGCAAACATTCTTTTGGGTATCGCTGGCATTGGGATTTTTTGTGTTTATGTGGGTAGAGGAAGGACAAAAACTTGCCTTAGAATACTTGAGTGCTTATCTCATGGAATGGAGTTTAAGTATTGACAATATTTTTGTCTTCATCCTTATTTTCAACTCCTTCAAAGTAAAAGAGAAGTATTATTCGCGCGTATTATTGATCGGTATTTTGATGGCCATCGTTTTCCGCGTATTGTTCATCACCATTGGTGTGGCATTGGTAGAACAGTTTCATTGGGTGCTTTACATATTTGGTGTTTTTCTGGTGTATACCGGTTATAAAATGTTTACGGCGAATGAAGAAAAAGAATTTGAGCCGCATGACACTAAGATCTATCGCTTTTTGAAAACTTATTTACCGCTGGCACCTCACGATGGAGATGGTAAATATGTGGTAAGAGAAAATGGTAAACCTTTGTATACCACATTGTTCGTGGTAGTGGTATTGCTGGCCTCTATTGACCTTGTCTTTGCACTGGATTCTATTCCGGCTGTAATGGGTATTTCAAGAGACAAACTGGTGATTTATACATCGAATATTTTTGCAGTACTTGGACTCCGTTCCTTATTCTTTTTGTTAAGAGGTGCCGTTTCTAAGTTTGATTATTTACAACAAGGTATTGCGATTGTACTCGTGATCATCGGTATCAAAATGCTGGGAGAACATTATATCAATATGTGGGTGGATAAATCAACCCAGGTATTCATTTCTCTTGGATTGATTGTACTTTGTATCTCCGGCTCTATTTTCTACTCCATGTTTGCGAGTAAAAAAGGAACACCGCAGGATGTGCATGATGGTTCTATCTGATCATTAATCATTTTTCTTGATTTATTCTTTGCAACATATCGCCACCATTATTCAGGCTGAAACAAAGCCTGCTGATAATAGAATGGTGCAATATTTATTAACCGATAGTCGCAAACTTATATTTCCGAATGCTACACTGTTCTTTGCGATCAGTGGTCCGAGAAGAAATGGACATACATTCATTTCTGAATTGTATGATCGAGGGTTAAGATCTTTTGTGGTACAATCTTCTTTCAATGAAGCTGCTGCATATCCGGATGCTTCATTTCTGATCGTAAAAGATGTGCTCAAAGCCTTACAACAATTAGCAGCTTTTCATCGTAGTCAATTTCATATACCTATTATAGGCATTACAGGCAGTAATGGAAAAACCATTGTTAAAGAATGGCTCTATCAATTACTGAATGCAGATCAACAGATTGTGAGAAGTCCGCGTAGTTATAACTCACAAATTGGAGTTCCGTTGAGCGTATGGCAGTTACAATCTATACACACACTTGCCATTTTTGAAGCAGGTATTTCTGAGCCAAACGAGATGGATACGCTTCAGCAAATCATTCAGCCTACTATTGGTATTTGGACCAATTTAGGTACAGCACATAATGAAGGGTTTTCTGGTGAAAGAGAAAAAGCATTGGAGAAAGCGAAACTATTCAAAGAAGCAGATGTGTTGATTTTTTATCGCGATGGAATAGCTCCTCATTGTTATCCGGATACACATGATAAAGCATTCTTTAAAGACGGGATTCGCTTTTTTTCATGGAGTAGAAATGAATCTGCCGATTTAAAAATTATTAGTGAAGAGCGTACAGATCATACAACAATGATCCTGGCTTTGTATCAACAGGGTACCATCAACATTACGATACCATTCACAGACCGTATTTCCATTGACAATGCCATTACCTGCTGGGCAACCATGTTAGCGCAGGGCTATGCATTGGAAATGATTCAAGAGAGGATGTTGTTATTACAACCCGTGGATATGCGTATGCAGTTGATCAAAGCTGTGAACAATTGTTATTTACTGAATGATAGTTACAGTAATGATATCGCTTCATTAGAGCTGGCACTTGATTTTTTAGTGCAACAAGCCGGCAACAATAAAACAACTGTTATACTTTCCGATATTTTACAAAGTGGTATTCCTGATGATCGCTTGTATCAGATTGTATTGGAAAAGCTAAGTAGAAGAGGCGTTCAAAAATTCGTGGGTATCGGTCCGGTGATAGCCAGATATATACATGCTTTTCCACAGTCTGTTCATACAACGTCAGATAGTATTCCCACCATTATTTGTTACCCTTCAACAGCTGATTTTTTAGAACAGGCAAATTTGAATCAGTTCAAGGATGAATACATTCTTTTAAAAGGGGCACGGATATTTTCCTTTGAGCGAATCAGTCAGTGGTTAGAACAGAAAGTGCATCAAACGGTCATGGAAGTGAATCTTACCGCCATGATCCATAACCTGAAAGCATACCAGCATTTTTTGCAACCTAGTACCAAACTTATGGCCATGGTGAAAGCATTTAGTTATGGAAGTGGGTCTGCAGAGGTAGCACGTGTATTACAATTTCACAAGATCGATTATCTCGCAGTAGCTTATGCTGACGAGGGTGTAGAGTTACGAAGAGCAGGTATCAGTTTACCCATTATGGTGATGAATGTAGACGAGGCAGGATTTGATGCAATGGTTCAATATGATTTGGAGCCTGAGATTTATTCTTTCAATATCTACCGGTCTTTTCATACGTTTTTACAAAATCAAGGAATTCAACATTATCCTGTACATATCAAATTCAATACAGGAATGAACCGACTGGGTTTTGAAATCAATGAGGCCTATGATTTAGCCATAGAACTGAAGGAAAAAGGAACCATGGTGGTCAAATCGGTATTGAGTCATCTGGCCGGAAGTGAAAATCCGTCATTGGATGCTTTTACCGAACAACAAGTACATGGATTTATCGAAGCTTGTCAAACGTTAAGTAGTCATTTGAATTATTCTTTTAATCGTCATATTGCCAATTCAGCAGGTATATTTCGTCATCCAGCTTATCAGTTCGACATGGTTCGTTTGGGTATAGGTTTATATGGAGTAGATAGTGCAGATACCCATCAACTCGCTTTGCAACCGGTGGCTACTTTAAAATCCACAATTGCCCAGATTCGTACCGTTGCTGCTGGAGAAACAGTAGGATATAACAGAAAGGGAATCGTTGAGCGCGAAAGCCGGATAGCCACTATTCGTATCGGTTATGCCGATGGATACAGCCGTCGTTTTGGAAATGGAATAGGACAAGTATTGGTTCGTGGTCAAAAAGCACCGGTTATTGGCAATGTTTGTATGGATATGACAATGATCGATGTAACGGATGTGCCCGGTGTTATTGAAGGGGATGAGGTGGAGATCTTCGGTAAGCAAGTGCCCATTCAGGAACTGGCAAAAGCAGCAGGAACGATACCCTATGAGATTATGACTTCTGTAAGTCAAAGGGTGAAAAGGGTTTATGTAGAAGAATAAGCCTTTAACCTTTTTGGAATAACCCAAGCCCTATCTTTGTTGCCAGATAAAAACTACTAGCAGTGAAAGCGAAGCATTTGATTTTTTTGATACTTGCCATTATCGTTGCCGATCAGGCATTGAAATTCTATATCAAACTGACTTATTATGCCGGTGAAGAACACAATATGATAGGCAATTGGTTCCGTTTGCATTTTGTGGAAAATGAAGGTATGGCCTGGGGATGGAAATTTGGTGGGGGTATCGGAAAAATAGCGCTTACCCTGTTTCGTTTGGTAGCGGTGATTTGGGGTACTTTTTTACTACGTGATTTTTTGAAGAAAAAATATCATCGCGGATTTATGATCTGCGCCGGATTGATTTACGCCGGAGCATTGGGGAATTTGATCGATAGTTTATTTTATGGATTGATTTTTGAACAAAGCAACCCCTTTACACAAAATGTAGCGACTCTATTTCCAGATGGAGGCGGTTATGCAGGTTTGTTTTACGGTAAAGTGGTAGATATGTTTTACTTCCCCATCATTACCAATGCAAAGTACCCTGCATGGATGCCTTTTGTAGGAGGAGATGATTTTGAATTTTTCAGGCCTGTATTCAACCTTGCAGATGCAGCTATTTCTTCAGGTGTGATTGCCATCTTGATCTTTCAAAAGAAATTCTTTAAGACAGCAGAAGAAGAAAAACATGCAACCGTAGAAACAGATTCGGTAGTGAACGATAAAACACAGATTTTTTAATCATTGATTCTTTAGATTCTTATATGTAGTAATTTAATAGGTACTAAAATATTTGTTTTCTTTTCAAGCTAACTGACTGACTGGTAGTAGAAGATGTTGGAATGACCTGATCAATCATGCCAACACCTGGTGCATAATAGGTATTTCCTTCTATTACATTTGTGAAAGTAGAAGAGCCATCTTTCTTAAATTGAATAGTTCTTTTCACATTGATGACATTCATGTAAGTAGTTCCCAATACTGAATAAGTAATACCTTTACCAGCAATGCTAAAAACTGCTTTACTAATACCAATATCATTACCGATTTTTACTTTGCCATACTCCGGGCTCTCCCAACTAGTTCCCATAGGAACATTATCTTTTAAGAATGGGTAGGAAATAAAAGTTGCAGGAATAGAATCGAATATAAAGAGATAGTCAAAGTCTACAGTACTGTAAGCATAATAATTACCGACATTGTCTTTACTGAAATAGTAAGATTCTCCTAAAGGATCTGTACTATATTGTCTAAATACTTTGTTATCTGCAAAAATAGTTTGATTAGTGGCAACTACCCTAAAAGTATCGAGCGTGCCTAACTTGGGCAGGTACTCATAGGTCCAATTAGAGTTGAGTGTAGTGGGGAAGTAATCATTGCTGGTTCCCCCGCCACCACCACCGATAGTACTACTAATCACGGAGAAAGCACAGAAGCTATTATTGAATGTCAATACAAAATCGGCTCTATTTGGTAGAATGGGTTTACCATTTCCTTTCAACTTAACAGTGGTAGGCCCGGTAGTTAGTGCAAAGCCTGAATCAATAAACCACATACCATTTACGGTATCACTATAAATTTTATACTTTCCTTGTAGTGTGAAATTTACTTTGATAACGATATAATTACTATCAGTTAATGGCTGATCAATCACATATTCACCACGCACATCCGCATCTTTACAATTGCCTGAACTATCCGTAAGAGAACCTTGTGCAGCACCCTTTAATCCTTTACCTTCTACACTGAGTTCTTTTTGACACGATACGATTAATAATACCGTGCAAATAGTTAAGATCCATTGTATTGTGAGCTTCTTCATAATTCCTCTTCTTTGGTATACTGTTATAGACTAAAATTAAGCCAATAACGCAGCCTGATCCTTCAAATTACTATTTTTTACTAATTGGAATACATTATTTAACGTAGTAATGACAATTTGAGATAAGGCTTCATCGGTGAAAAAGGCCTGGTGAGCGGTGATCAATACATTTGGAAAACTCATGAGTCGCTGGATATCGTCATCCTGAATAATATTGGCAGATAAGTCTTTGAAAAACAACTTTTCTTCCTGCTCATACACATCAATACCCAAAGCCCCGATTTGCCCTTTTTTTAAAGCTCCGATGACTGATTTTGTATCGATCAAACCACCCCTTCCGGTATTGATCAGTATAGCACCCGGTTTTATATAGCTAAGGGTATCATCTTGTATCAAATGTCGGGTTTGTTCATTCAGTGGACAATGAAGGGAGATGATATCCGAGATCAATACTTCCATTAATGGGTGATAAGTAACCCCAAGTGATTCCATTTCCTTATTCGCAATAAGATCAAAAGCTTTTACCCGACAACTAAATCCAAGCATGATTCTGCAAAATGCCTGTCCGATATTACCGGTGCCAACTACCCCAATGGTTTTTCCATGCAGATTAAAACCCAATAATCCATTCAATGAAAAATTCTGTTCTTTGACCCGATTATATGCTTTATGGGTTTTGCGGTTGAGCGTGAGGATCATTGCAACCGCATGTTCGGCTACAGCTTCCGGAGAATATGCCTGTACGCGACAAACCCGGATGCCATTTTCACGTGCACTAACCAGATCCACATTATTAAAACCTGCGCAATGAAGAGCAATGACTTTCACACCTAATCCGGCCAATTGTTGAATCACAGCAGCAGTTACTTGATCATTCACAAATACACAAACTGCTATTGTATTTTTTGCCATTACAGCGGTATGTTCGTTGAGTGCAACATCTAAAAAATGTAGTTCAAAACCGGTGGAATCATTGAACTTTTCAAAGAAGCTACGATCATAGGGCTGTGATGAAAAAAAAAGTGATTTTCATACCTGAAAGGTACAAAGTAAATAGAGGATACGCAGCACATAAAAAAGCCATCCGACTAAGGTGGATGGCTTTCTTTTGAATATTGATGGAAGCGATTAAGGTGCTACCAATCTAAAACCATTGCCGTGTATATTCACGATTTCAATATCTCCATCCTCTTTCAAGTATTTACGAAGTTTGGCGATATAAACATCCATACTTCTTCCATTGAAATAGGTATCACTACCCCAGATCTTTTTGAGTGCACGTTCGCGCGGTAAAAGATCATTCTTGTGCTCTGCCAGCATTTTCAATAACTCATTTTCTTTGGGGGATAGTGTTTGTGTACTATCGCCATTTTTGAGTTCACGGAGTTTGGGATTGAAATGGTATTTACCCAGATCAAATTCTATATTATCATTACCCTTATTCTCTTCCTCATTTCTTTTCAGGATGGCTTTGATCTTGAGTAATAAAACTTCGCTATCAAAGGGTTTGGTAATATAGTCATCAGCTCCCAGTTTATATCCTTGGATCAAATCTTCTTTCATGGTCTTGGCACTCAGGAAGAACAAGGGGATATCAGGATCCACATCGCGGATTTCTTCTGCCAGTGTAAAGCCATCCATATTGGGCATCATCACATCCAATAAACAGATATCATATTTTTCACGCTGAAAAGCAGCCAAACCTAAACGGCCATCTCTTTCCAGTGTAACATCATAATCATTGATTTCGAGATAGTTCTTTAATACCATTCCAAGGTTCGTATCATCTTCGCACAAAAGGATCTTGTACTTTTTCTTGTCTTCCATAATTGTAAAATTTATGTGAAATAAAGATAATTCAACAAGTGCATGAATCCTACTGTGTGCAATCTTTTGTTAAAAAGAAGGATAACATGCAGCTTATTCACTGTTAGACGAACTTATCGCTGTTTTAGGAAACGCTTATCTGTTAAGGTTTTCAAAAAAGCAACCAAATCAGCTTTTTCTTGTCTGCTCAGACTCAAAGGCGCAGCAAGTGTACTATCGATATTGATAGGACTCAATACAAAAGCTCCGGGGTTATTGTAATATTCTACCACTTCTTCTAAAGTCTGAAACATACCATTGTGCATGTAAGGAGCGGTAAGGGCGATATTTCTCAAGCCCGGGGTTTTAAATTTTCCCAGGTCTTCTTTTTTACGAGTAATCAGGTAACGCCCTGAATCATTCAGCGCATAACCATCAAATAGTCCGATATTCTTAAACTGATCATCCGTAAAATCAGGTCCACGATGACAATCAAAACATTTGGTTTTATTACTGATGAATAATTTCCTTCCTCTTTCTTCCGATTCAGTAAATGCGATCAGGTCATCCATATAAGCATCAAATCGACTACTATCTGTTTCCAGTGTACGTTCAAAGGCGGCGAATGCAGCACCGAGATTTTTGCTATTCGGTAAAGCTTTAAAGATTCGCAAGAATAGTTTTCGGTATTCACTACTGGCATTCAATCTGGCGACTGCTTCTTGAATAGGTAGCCCCATTTCATCCGGATGAGTAATAGGCATCAAAGCCTGTTGCTCCAATGATGCGGCTCTTCCATCCCAGAAAAAATAGGGGCGGTTTTTCATGTTGAGCACAGAAGGAGTATTTCTGGTGGTGGCTCGTCCTTCAATACCTTTGCTAAAAGCTACTGTATCTGAAAAACCATATTCCGGTAGATGACAGCTGGCACAACTAATGGTATTGTCTTTGGAGAGAATCTTATCGTTAAAGAGTTTTTTTCCTAGCGTAGCTTTTGTATTAATGGGGGTTGGGTTGATAAATGCAGAAACAGCGGCGACCCCCCCAATCAACAAAACAATACATCCGGCTGTTCTTTTCATATTGCAAAAATAGTTCACAATCAGATTGTTCATTTCTGATTTATTTTTGCGGCATCATAACCTGATAAAATCATCGTGTATGCTTTTGACATCTGATAATAAGTGGAAAAAACTGATTGTGATTGGTGATCGTGTATTGGTACGTCCGTCAAAACCGGATGAACAAACAGCCAGCGGCTTATATCTGCCACCCGGTGTTCAGGAAAGGGAAAAAGTACAACAAGGGTATATCATCAAAACAGGTCCGGGTTATGCTATTCCCATGCCTGTTGATGATGAGCCTTGGAAAACAGAAGATGAACAAATAAAATATGTGCCCTTACAAGCCAAAGAAGGCGATCTTGCCATATTCTTACTCAGTGGTGCTACAGAAGTGATGTACGAAAATGAAAAATACTTCATCGTTCCCCAAAGTGCCATTTTGATGTTGGAGCGGGAGGAGGAGCTGTAGTTCATAGTCCATAGACCATGGTCCATGGTTTAGGAAAACCTTTGGATTTACTATGGACCATGGACTATGGTCTATCAAACAATTTCTTATACCCCTCTTCATCCATATACTCCAAAATATCTCCCGGCTGACAATTTAGAATACGGCATATTTCTTCTAGGGTGGAGAAGCGGATGGCTTTGGCTCTTCCACTTTTTAGGATGCTCATGTTGGCAATGGTGATGCCCACCCGCTCACTGAGTTCGGTGAGACTCATCTTTCGTCTGGCAAGCATGATATCTAGGTTTACAACAATGGGCATCAGATGGTAAGGGCTTGTTCAGTTTTTAATTTATAGGCTTCGGTGTATACGGCACTAAACACAAAAAGAATAACACCTACAATAGTATCCGGTAATATGGCAGTTTCATTTCTCAGCAGTATGAACTCACCATTCGTTCTAGTGAGGACTTCTTCTTTCAGATAATATCGCTGAATGATCTCACAAATTGTTGAGATAAGAAATATCGCTCCTCCGATAAAAATATAATTACCAATTTTTTTGTGATAGGTATTTGATTTTTTTAAAGTTTGAATAACCAGTAAGACCAAGATAGCCAATAAGCTCATGGCTACCGCATCTGTGGTATCATTTGATAAAAGTGTTCTTTTCCACCAGGGGAGATCGTTGATAATTAAATCTCCTTTAAAAAAAAGTACAGATCCCTCGAATTTTTTTATGGGTTCTTTACTCAAAGTACTTGCAGTATTGGGAGCTACTTTGAGGGTAAACAGATTGTCGCCTAATATTTCAATACCGGTAACTACTGTAATGATATGGATCACCGATAACACTAACATGATCCATGCAATGACTTTATAACGTTTCACGATGAATTAATATATTTATTAAATAGTAAGTTCTTGTTCTTGTTTCAAGCGAAATGCATTTTTGTATAATCTGCTTACCCAAAGTATACCCAGACCTGTATAGAATTGTAAAGGAAATATCACATAACCGCTTCTGCGAAAAATGAATTCATGATTGGTGATTCTATCAATCTCCGGCATGGCATAAAAAAAGATTCTGAGAAAGTCTAAAAAACAGAAAATAATGAGTGTCCAGCCAATGGCTTTGATCCACGGACTAATATCTTTTTTCAAAAGAGCCTGACTATGTACATGTGGTAATAGCTTTAATACAATGATGGATAGAGTAATCAAAAGCAAACAACCTAAAACATCGAATTCGATGAATGAATTTGGTAATAGTAATTTTTGCAAAAAATCTGGTTCTATGATCCTAAACTCACCAGCTATTTTTATTTCTATATTTGAATAATTCTTCAATGGTTGATCATAAGAAGGATAGTGGGAGCTTGGCTTAACAGGTACTGATACATCAGTACCACCGGCTAACGCTCCGATTGCCATAATACTGCAAAAAACAATGATGGTCCATGCTCCCAACTTGATTCTGGTATACATGGCTCGCTCTCCTAATGGTTGATATTTCTTGAACATGTCAGATGATTAGGTTTTGTTCTTGTTGTAATTGATATCCTTTTCTAAATGCATGTGCGAGACAAAAAGCAATAAACCCACTAATAATGTAGATGATATTAGTGGAAAAAAAATCTGCGAAACTCAAATAAAATGCTTGATCAATGTAAGCGGTAAATTTAAAGTTCACTAGATATTTCATAATTAGTCCTATCAAAACAATACCCCATAGACTAGCTGCGATAATATACAGTCTTCGGTACGTTTTTTTTCTAAATGCCTCTTGATTGGCAATATCTTCAATAACACGAATGATTTGAAGTATCACGCCCCATAAAAAGAGTAATAGTATGAGTAATGCAATAGGGATCATCACGATTAAATACCAAGTATATTTATTTTTACTCACCCTGATGAATAATTCTCTTTTTTCCTCATACGGATTAATGATTTTATCAGGAAGATCTCGCACATCCACTTGTAATGGTTTTATTTCATAGCGTCCCGAAATGGTATGGTTGATCGTGTCTCGTTTTGTTATGACGGGATACTTCAAAAAAGTAGTATCGTTTTTTCTGAAAGTACTATGATCCATTTTCAAATAATATCCAGTCAGACTGATAAAATAAGTGGTGTCAGGAATGTATTGATTGGTATAATGATGGTAAGTACTATCGAAAATGAGCATGCCTTTTCTATCCCTTTTATAGAATCCCATGGAACCCAATCCCCAGCCACTAATGGAAAGAAGATTCGTAAATTTTTCTAGATTTTGAATGTATTTGATACTATCCGATATCTTCTGATAGCGATGATGCGGTAGATTATTATCAATAGACATCAACTGCTTTTCATACGCGTCAGGTTCATAATCCATAGAAGTAACAGTCCCATTTTCAATCGCTTCAAATGTTGGCTGCCATATATTCGGCCAAATAATAAGGGCTACTAAAAACAGTCCAAGACAAAAGATGATGATTCGAATGCCGATAAATAGCCAGTTCATAAAACGCATAAGCTGAATTTGAACGCTAAATAATGATTTTTTATTGAAAAACAATAAAATATAACAAAAAAAATTATTGTCTGAGCTTGGTTCATTTATTTTAAATTGAGTGATAAAACAGAGACAATGACAGATAAACAGGCTTTTTTGCAATCAGTTACAACGGGTTATGCGTTTAAAGGCGAACATGTGAAAATAGGGATGGGCATGTTGGATGGTGAAGTGGTAGAAGGTGCATCTATTTCATTGCCATTAAAAACATTGAACCGTCATGGGCTTATTGCCGGTGCTACGGGTACCGGTAAAACAAAAACACTCCAACTGATCAGTGAGTACTTGAGTGATAAAAGTGTGCCTGTTGTATTAATGGATATCAAAGGAGATCTCAGTGGTATTGCTGCCGCAGGAACTACTAATGAAAAATTAATTGAGCGCAGTAAGAAATTAGGCGTTGAGTTTTCACCCACAGCTTTTCCGGTAGAGCTGCTTACATTGAGTAATCAACCCGGTGTTCGTTTACGTGCCACTGTTAGTGAATTTGGTCCCGTTTTATTGAGTAAGATATTGGGATTGAATGATACACAAGGAGGTTTGGTAGCTGTCATCTTCAAGTATTGTGATGATCATCAAATGCCATTGTTGAATTTAAAAGATTTTATCAAAGTCTTACAATACATCGGCAATGAAGGAAAAGCGGAGATTGAAAAGGAATACGGTAAAATATCTACTACTTCTACCGGAACCATTCTTCGTAAAGTGATAGAACTTCAACAGCAAGGTGCAGATGTTTTCTTTGGTGAAAAAAGTTTTGAAGTAGATGACCTGATGCGTATCAGTGATGATGGTAGAGGAATGATCCATGTCTTACGTGTAACCGATATGCAAGACAGACCTAAACTGTTCTCTACTTTCATGTTACAATTATTGGCAGAACTCTATGCCAGTTGTCCTGAAGAAGGCGATATGGATAAACCCAAGCTGGTTTTGTTCATTGATGAAGCCCATTTGGTGTTTAATGAGGCTTCAGAAGCTTTGTTACAGCAGATAGAAACAGTAATTAAATTAATTCGATCAAAGGGTATTGGTATTTTCTTTTGTACCCAGAACCCGCAGGATATACCGGCTGCTATCTTGAGTCAATTGGGTTTGAAGATTCAGCATGCATTACGCGCGTTTACAGCTGCAGACAGAAAAACAATCAAACAAGCAGCAGAAAATTTTCCGGAAACTGAATTTTACAAAACGGATGAGTTGCTGACACAATTAGGTATCGGTGAAGCATTTGTGACTTTATTGAACGAGAAGGGTATTCCCACTCCATTGGTGCATACCATGTTATGTGCTCCCAGAAGTAGAATGGATGTATTAACAGATGCAGAGATTGAACAGTTGGTGAATTCCAGTAAACTCGCAGCCAAATACAGTAAAGAGATCGATAGCGAAAGTGCCTATGAAATATTAACGGCTAAATTGGAAGAAGCGGCTGAGAAATCAAAAGAAATAGAAGCTGCAGAAGAACCTAAACAGAGTGGAAGACCCAAAAAAGAAGAAAGCTTTTTTGATAACCCCGTTGTTCGTCAAGTGGGAAGAACTGCTGCCAGTGTCATTACCAGAAGCTTACTGGGTGCATTAGGATTGGGAGGAAGATCAAGGTCTACGCGAAGAAGATAATTAGTGCTTTAAAAGCGATACTTGTCCATCTTCACCAATCATCAATTTACCTTCCGTTTGTAGAAAATCTAAAACGGTCCATACTTTTTCTTTGGAGAAAGTAGATAGCTGTACTAACAATTGATCAATCGGTTGAGTGGTGTCAGTGAGTGTATTTCTAATGTGCGTTTCGATTATACTAAAATCATGATGACTAAGTTCTTTTTTCTTCTTGATCAGACAGTGATCGCAAATGCCACAGGCGGATAAATCCTTATCACCAAAATAATTACCCATCAACTGGCTTCTACAGCTATCTGCATCGCGCAGGTAACGAATCATATCTTGTACACGATCGGTATAATTTTTTTTCCTGGCGTGATAGGCATCATGGTCAATGTGTAAATATTTAGCTGGTGCACGATTCAATAAGAAATGGATTTGGGGAGACTCCTTTTTCGGTAAGTATTCAATGATTCCATAAGCTGCCAATTCCTTTAACTGATGTTGAATATGGGAAGGTTCGGTCCTCATTACTTTTGCAAGTGATGATTCGAATATGGAAACACGATTATCGAAAATACCCTCATAAGTACGCAGCAATATTTTGATCAGAGTTTCTAATGATGGTTGCGCATTTTCAAATGCATACAATGATTCTTTATCGGTGGTAAACATGACCTGAGATGGAAGAAAAATACTTTCTGCAAAACTGATATGTCCTTCTTGTTCGAGTACTTTTAAAGTATTAATGACGGTGGTGGTATCAAGTTTGAAATTCTCTGCGAACTGTCGCAAATCAAAATCAAAATAAGCCCCTTCACCGGAGCCGACCGGTAATTGAAAAAAATCTGCAAGAGACTGGTAAATGGATTGAATGGTAGTGACAGGTGGAAATTTTTTATCCGGCAATTCCTGTAATTGCAATACATCATTCGGATGGTACAATAAAACGGCGAAAGCTTTTTTACCATCCCTTCCGGCGCGACCTGCCTCTTGGTAATAATTTTCTAAACAATCGGGTACATTGTAATGGATCACAGAACGAACAGAGGGTTTATCAATTCCCATTCCAAATGCATTGGTACAAACCATAACCCGAACCTGATCCTGAATCCATGCTGTTTGTTTTCTTTCTCTTTCTTCCTGTGTTAAGCCGGCATGATAATAATCGGCAGAGATACCTTGTAGTTGTAATAGCTGACAGACTTCTTTGGTTAATCTTCTACTATTGGTATATACAATACCGCTTCCCGGAACTCCTTGTAGTATTTGTATGAGTTTATTGATCTTGCTTTCTGTCTCAAAACAGCTGTAAGAAAGTGCGGCGCGCTCAAATGACTGACGAAAGATCGTAACATTGTCTAACGCCAGTTTTTGAATGATATCGTCTTTTACTTTTTCTGTTGCGGAAGCAGTCAGTGCTATGATGGTAACATCGTCCAACTCCTCTCGTAAAGCAGCGATCCGTAAATAAGGTGGTCTGAAATCATAACCCCATTGTGAGATACAATGTGCTTCATCAACAGCAATTAGGCTAATATCCAAAACAGATAGGTATTCTTTGAATAAAGTAGATTCAATTCTTTCTGGCGATACATACAGAAATTTATAATCGCCTCGAGCTGCTTTTTGTAGGATAGATTTTACCTCAGCATAGGTCATGCAACTATTGAGTGATGCCGCCGGAATGCCTTTTTCCGTTAAATGAGATACCTGATCCTGCATCAAAGCAATTAACGGACTAATCACCAAACAAAGACCGTCCATCAATAAAGCGGGTACTTGAAAGCAAATGGATTTCCCTCCGCCGGTGGGTAATAAAGCCAGTGTATCTTTTCCATCTAATACCGACTGAATGATCTCTTCCTGCATCGGTCGGAATTGATCATGCTTCCAGTAGTGTTGGAGAATGGAAAGGGAGGATTTCATTTGGGTGAAAAGTGAAAGGTGAAAAGTGAAATGAATTATTTTATTAGGCCGCTTAGTAAGGCAAAACACCTATTCAAATGTAATGATAAGCTGCTAATCTGCTCTTTTCTTAAGTAAGACAAATCAAAAGCTGTTTCGATTGCAGCGTCAATTTCAATTAAAGAACCTCTGGAAATCTCAAAATATCTTTTCCTTTCGATAAGAGATATTCTCGAAGAGTCCTCTGCTATATTAAGTTTTACTGAGATAGCGGCTCTTCTAATTTGAGGTATCAGATTGAACCTTTCTTCAGGAGGAAGAAAAGAGGTTAGTATATAGCATTCTTTAACTAAAGATCTGGAAACTTTATATACTTCCAGATTCTTATGGTTTAACTGTAAAATCATTTATAAAAATGATCTATCGAATTAAAAAAAGAACAAGCTTGTATCGGCTGAATTAAGTTTTTTAAATATCAGGTAAAAACCTATAGTAGAAATACTTACCCTTTCACCTTTGACCCTTCACTTCCTCAAGCTACTTTCTTAAAATTCAAGCGAACAGAATTCACTGCCAGCACTACGTCACTTAACCCCATTACTAAAGCGCCAAAAGTTGGATTTAGGTAACCAAGTGCTGCAACAGGAATCGCCACAATGTTATAGGCAAATGCCCAGAAAAGATTCTCTTTAATAGTAATATAGGTGTGTTTACCCAATCCAAGTGCCAGTGGTAAATTCTTCAATCCATGATTCATTAAAACCACTTGTGCACTTTGCATGGCTACTTGGGTAGAATCGCTTAATGAAATACCTACCGTTGCTTTTGCCAATGCAGGGGCATCATTAATTCCATCACCCACCATAGCTGTGGGTACTTCCTGATTGAATTGAGCAATTTTTTCAAGCTTTTGCTCAGGCGTTTGCTCTCCTATGATCACATCAATACCCAATACTTTTCCGACCTGTTCACATTTCTCTTTTTTGTCACCGCTGAGCAATATGGTTTTGATGCCTTTTTGTTTGAGTGATGTAATGACTTCTTTTGCTTCAGCTCTTATTTCATCGGCTACATCAATCCATCCTAATAACTCATTATTTCGAATGATATAAACATTGTGAGCATGATCGTTTGTAAGTGCTGCTGCGGCTTTGAAAGAACCTGCTACATAAGTATTTCCCTCTTTATCAGTCGCATGCATTCCTAATCCCTTTACTTCTTCAATTGTTGCCCATCGGATCTCTTCTTTACTCTTCCAACTTTTACTGATAGCACTGGCGATGGGGTGATTGGAATATTTTTCCAATGAAAAAGCGATTTGTCTGAATTGTTCCGGAGTGATATTATGGGCGATCATTTTTTCATCCACAATGGTAAAATGTCCTGTCGTAAGCGTACCCGTTTTATCGAATACTACTTGTTTGATACGTTTAAAGATCTCCAGACTTTTTGCATTCTTAAATAAAATACCATTACGAGCTGCTCGTCCGAGACCTACGGCAATAGCAGCCGGAGTTGCCAATCCCATGGCACAGGGACATGAAATAACAAGAACGGCAATACCTCTTAATAAACTGGCGCCAAAGCCGATATCTGTAGCGAAATAATTGATCAGTACAGTGACCACTGCAATACTCACTACTGTTGGAACAAAAATGGCACTGATTTTATCCGCCAATTGTTGCACCGGAGGTTTTTCAGATTGTGCATCCCTTACCAGTCGAAGAATATTGGAAAGTACTGTGTCTTCTCCAACTGCAGTTACATAAGCTTTGATAGTTCCGCTTTCCAGAATACTTCCTCCGATCAAGTGGTCATTCATTTTTTTGAAAACAGGGACACTTTCTCCTGATATGATCGCTTCATTGATCTGTGCTTCTCCCCATAAAATTTTACAATCCATGGGTACTTGTTCTCCACTCTTGATCAATAACAGATCTCCGACTTTTAGACTAGTACTTTCCACCGGAAAAACATGTTCCTGATGGTGGTCATCATAGGCGATCATATTCGCCATTGATTTTTGTGTAACTGCTAGTTTTTTCAGGGCTGCTTGTGTAGTTTCCACCGAGCGGTCTTCCATCCAGTTTCCTAGAAATACCAGTGTAATGATGGTAGCAGCTGTTTCATAAAATAAAAATTCTTCAGCTCTGCCAATCAATGTACCATATAAACTATACCCAAATGCTGCTACTGCACCAAGCGCAATCAAAACATTCATATTCGGGATACCCTTGAGCAGACTTTTGATGGCACTTCTGCCAAAAAAATCCATTCCAACAATAAAAACAGGAATGGTGAGCCCAAGTTGTACATAAGGGTTCATCAGAACATGAATATGTACACCAGGAATCATGTGTAGCATCAATGGGGCTGTAAATACAAAGCAGAACCAGAAACGTTGCAAGTGATTAGAGAATAAGCGCTTTGATTTTTTTGAAGAATCATCGCTGTTATCATTCTTCACCGTATATCCAAGACCGTTAATACCTTTGGCTATTGCTGTAGTAGAGCTGTTTTCAGGCAATTCAAAACTTACATCGCCTCCTATAAAATTCACTTTTACATTTTGCATTCCCTGCGATTGCAGGTATTTATTTACTGTAAGTGCACAATTGGTGCAGGTCATACCTTCCACTTTCCAATTCACTTTTTCCATAATCAATATTGTGGGGTTGAGGTTAATGAATGACAAATTTACCGAATAGCAGAAGCACGCTCTTTCGATTTGAGAAGAATATTTCTACATCATGGTTGCAAGAAAGGTGAAAACGGTTGCTTTACCATGGACTATCGACTATGGACCATGGTCGATAGTCCATGGTCCATGGTAGGAGATGTGCTTTCCCCTCTTCTTGCTAACTTTGCCCCATGGATGCAATTTTTGGATTGGCGCAGATTAAGGAGGTTGCAAAAGCGCTTTGGGCGTCTGGCAAGAAACATAAGGTATGGGCTTTTCATGCTGAAATGGGTACAGGGAAAACAACTTTTATTCATGCACTTTGTGAATACCTGGGCGTAACAGATGCGGTGGGGAGTCCCACTTTTGCCATCGTTAATCAATACCAGAGTAAAGATGCAGGTGTTGTATTCCACATGGATTGGTACCGCTTGAAAGATGAAGAAGAGGCAATTGAGGCTGGAATAGAAGATCAGTTGAATAGCGGTGATTATTGTTTAATAGAATGGCCGGAAAAAGCATCCGGACTTTTACCCGATGACAGCTTTCATGTATACCTCGAAATACTAGATCCCTCTACCCGACGTTTATACACAGATGTAACAGCTGTTTGATTCTGCATGGAATGTCCTAACTTTAATGACTGAATTTTATCAGTTATAGTAAACACTAAGATCCATTTTCCATCCAACTTATAATCTTACATGGCTACCAGTAAACCTTCTATCAGCACTTCATTTGCGTATGAAACATTGGAAGAGACCCTTGATATTAAACCTCAGGGTGCAAAATTGCATATTGGTATTCCAAAAGAGATCGCTTTTCAAGAAAATAGGATCGCACTCACACCGGATGCGGTTGGGGTTTTGATTTCGAATGGACATCAAGTGGTAGTAGAACATGGAGCAGGAGAGGGCAGCCATTATTCCGATCGTGATTATTCTGAAATGGGAGCTACCATTGTATATGAGCGAGCTGAAATTTTTAAATGCCCCATACTTGTTAAAAGTGCTCCCCCTGTTGCAGAGGATATGCCTTTGTTACAGATGAATCAAACCATTATTTCCCCCATACATCTTTCTGCATTAAGAAAAGAGTACATCGAAAAGATGATGGAAAAGAAGATTACGGCGTTGAGTTTTGAAAATTTCAAAGATGCCAGTGGTACTTATCCAATCGTAAGGAGTATGAGTGAGATTGCAGGTAGTGCGGTGATGCTGATTGCCGGACAATACCTCAGTAGTTTTAATAAAGGGAAAGGTGTTTTATTAGGCGGTATCAGTGGTATTCCTCCTACCAAAGTAGTGATTGTTGGCGCCGGTATTGTGGGTGAATTCGCAACTAGAAATGCTTTGGCATTGGGTGCTTCTGTAAAAGTGTTTGATAACAATGTGTATCGCTTGAAGCAATTACAGAATAACTTGGGACAAAGAATCTGGACCAGTGTACTAGAACCACGTATACTTTCAAAACAACTAAAAACCTGTGAAGTAGCAGTAGGGGCTTTGAGTAATGAATTTGGAAGAGCGCCGGTAGTAGTAACAGAAGAAATGGTGGCAGCTATGCGTCCGGGAAGCATTATCATTGATGTAGCGATTGATCGTGGTGGTTGTTTCGAGACTAGTGAATTAACCAGTCATCAGCATCCCACATTTGTAAAGCATGATGTTATTCACTATTGTGTACCCAATATTCCCAGTGGTTTTGCCAGAACAGCTAGTCAGGCCATCAGTAATGTACTCATGCCTTTGATTCTGGAAGTGAGCGATGAAGGGGGACTGGAAGAAATGGTATGGCATAACTTCAACCTTCGAGAAGGTATCTATATGTTCAAAGGAGCACTGACCGATTTCTATATCAGTCAAAAGTTCGATCTGAAGTTCACCGATCTGAATTTATTGATCGCTAGCCGCCGTTAATTTTTATTTTTTGGAAGATGAGCAATGACCTCGATTTCTAGTCTCGCATCGGGCATATATAGTCGACTAATCTGTACCCATGTAGCCGCAGGATAATCTCCTTTATACATTTCTTTTCTGGCTTCATTATGGGTTTTCATAGCCTCGATATCGGTTGTGTACAGATTCTCTTTTACTACATTTTGTAAAGTAGCACCGAATGCAGCGAGACTTCTTTCAATGGTTTGATACTATCTTTCAATAGATGCCGGTGTAATATCACGCGCAACAGTTCCGGAAACATAGATCACATTATCCACTTTCAATGCCTGAGCATAACCGGCGCTGGTATCTTGTTCTGCACCAAAATGAAATTTCTTTTTTTCAATGGCATTATTTGTTTGCGCAGTAACGACAGTGCCTTTCAAAAGCAGGAATACTATAAATATTGCTTTCATACTTTTCGTTTTCGTAAAACTAGGAAGACCAGAAATTACAATCATGTGAAATAGGATAAAGCGTTCTGTAGCATGTTGGATGGCAAATCATACCATCCAATCATTTGCATTGTTGAAAAAATAAGTTCAATAATTCATCTGCTAAGCCGGAAAACTGATCTTGCCCATGCTAACCGCAGGAATTCCATTTCTACCGGCACCAAGGGCTACTTGTCCACCGGCTACCGCTTCATTGGCAAGGATAGCAAATAATACTGCTTCTTTAGCATCAGGATTTACTTCCAATTCTGCAGTGTCTCTGAATGTAATACCGGGTAACTGCTCATGAATATGTTCCATGAGTAAGGGGTTATGCATACCACCACCACTGGTGTAAACCACAAAATCAGTTCTATTGGTCATACATCTATGTAATGCATCTACAATCATGTCTGCAGAGAATCGATTGAGCGTTGCCATGATATCTCCATGTGAAAGATTACTCGTATCAGTTTTTTGCATGGCAACATTGAGATAATCCAAATTGAACAATTCCGGTCCGATGGTTTTCGGAAAATCATTGGTGAAAAATTCATTGTCTTTCAAAGCTTGTAATAAAGCTCCATGTATTTTTCCTTGTCTTGCGATGGCGGCGTTTTCATCAAAATACTTTCCGGGGAAATGTGCTTGCATATAAGCATCCATCAATGTGTTTCCGGTACCCACATCAGTACTGAATACTTCTGCTACATCTAGTCCTGAAGGGAGATAAGTAAAATTGGCAATACCGCCAATGTTCAACATGATGCGATTTTCTTTTCGACTACTAAAAATCAAATAGTCACCATACACCGCTAATGGTGCACCTTCTCCACCTGCCGCAACATGTTTCTGTCTGAAGTCGCTAAGGGTAATGATGCCAGTTTTGACAGCAATATGATCTCCATCACCAATCTGTAAAGTAGCGTTATCAAACTCATCATCCGGGTGTAATAACTTAGGAGCATGATAAATAGTTTGTCCGTGACTGGCGATCAAGTCCACTGAAGTGGGATCTATGTCCCATCTTTTCAAACAACTCAAAATAATAGAGGCATGTTCTGTTCCTACCCATGCATTCAGCAGACAAACTTTTTCCAGATCAACATTTCGTTTTGAAAAAACCGACTTGATATGGTCTTTGAAGCTTTTCTCATACACTACGGTCTCAAATGCCAGTAATTGCACGTTTGTTTGGGTTCCTTGTCCGGATATGCGACATAAAGCCACATCTAATCCATCTACTGAAGTGCCGCTCATTAAGCCAATGATGACCCTTTCAGGCTTTTTTGCGATGGTATACAATGCAGAAATATTCGGATTCATGACTTTAAATTAGACTTAAAAACGCATCATTGTGCAATTTCTTGCAAAAAATATTTGGAAATACGCAATTCCCCGCATTAATTTTAAGGGAACTTATTTATTGCTGCTATGCTGAAAACTGAAAGACAGGCTTATATCTTACGCCAAATAGACTTACATAATCGTATACTATCCTCTGATCTCAGCAGTGAAATCAATGTGTCTGAAGATACGATTCGCCGCGACTTGAATGAGCTTGCGGACATGGATAAAATCATCAAAGTACATGGTGGTGCTTTGTCTAAATCTTTTCACAGTTCCTTTTTAAAATCAGATGTCTACAAGGCAGACAGTAAAAGAGTTATTGCCAGTAAAGCGGTTTCATTGATCCGGAATAATATGTTTATACTTACAACAGGGGGAACCACTGTTATTGAAATGGCGCGTTTATTACCTTCTGATTTGAATGCTACTTTTTTCACCGGTAGTATTCCGGCTGCACATGAGTATGCACAACATCCGAATATTGAAGTAATTTTTTTAGGGGATAAAATTTCTAAAAGTTCACAGATCGCTGTAGGAGGTGAAGCCATTTCCAAAATTGCAGGAATTAAAGCTGACCTCTGTATTATGGGTATCAATGCTATTGATGAAACGGGTATTACAGACAATGATTGGGAAGTGATACAAGTGAAAAAAGCTATGATACAAGCTGCCGAAAAAACAGTGATACTATCCATTTTTGAAAAGCTGAATACACATCAACGATTGACGATATGCGGGCTGGATGAAATCGATACGATTATCACAGAACTCGATCCATCGAATCCTGTATTTGAACCTTATAAGAAACAAGGCATTACTATTTTGTAATTATCTATAAACGCTGAAATATGAAAATGAAACCGCTCTTGAAGCCGGTCTTACTGAAAACAGCTTTCTTGCTGCTGTTGACAAGTTTGATTACGGCTGCGGGTATTGCGCAAGTTCGCGTATCCGGTAAAGTAACTGCAAAAGGAGGGGCTGCTGTGGAAGCGGCTTCCGTATTCATCAGGGAAAATAATGTAGGTGCCGCTACAGACAACAATGGTACTTTTAGTTTCTCTGCTTCTTTAAAACCCGGTAGCTATACACTGGTATTTTCCGGTACCGGCTACAAAACACAACAAGCTTCATTCACCGTAACAGCAGGTAACAATAGTTATACGCTGAATGCTGAATTAGCAGAAGATGTTTCCAAATTAGATGAAGTGATTGTTACCGGTAACTCACAAGGTACCACTCGTCGTCAGTTGGGTAGCTATATCAGTTCTGTAAGTGCCGAAGACCTGAACAAAGGCGCTACCGGAAATGTGCTGGCGGCATTACAAGGTAAAACTGCCGGTGCACAGATCTCGCAAAACTCAGGTGATCCTGCTGGTGGTATCTCTGTTCGCTTGCGTGGTATCAGTTCTATTTCTTCATCATCAGAACCTTTATATATCATTGATGGAGTGATTGTGAACAATGCTACCAACCGTGTTACCAACACCTCCGGTAACTACGATGGTGGAAACTTTGTAGGAAGCATTGGTCAAAGCCGATTGGTGGATATCAATCCAAATGATATTGAAAGAATTGAAGTACTGAATGGTGCTGCTGCCGCTGCTATCTATGGTAGCCGAGCGAATGCCGGTGTGGTTCAGATCTTTACCAAAAAAGGTAAAAGCGGTGCTCCTTCTGTTAGCTTCTCTACCAACTTTACAACCAGTAGTCTGCGTAAGAAATTAGATGTGAACCAGGCACCCACCAAGTTTGGTGGTCCAACAGATGGTCCGGGTGCTTTGACACAGGATATTCTGATCCCTGCACAAACAACTACTACTCCTGTTACTCGTTATGATTATCAAGATTATATTTTCCGTAATGCCAATGGTACTGATAATAATATTTCTATCAGTGGTGGAACTGATAAAACGAAATATTACATTTCGGGTTCTTATTTCTACAATCAAGGTATTGTGAGAAATACAGATTTCCAACGTTATAGCTTCCGCAGTAATATCGATCAGGTATTGAATAAATGGGCCAGCTTCAATTTAGGGTTGAACTATATCAATAGTACAGCCAATGAAAAGCCTGATGGTAACTCTTTCTTCTCTCCCATGAACTCTGTTACCATCATTGGTAATTTCCACGATATCTGGACCAGAGATGCTTTGGGAAATATTCGTGCAGTAGGTGAGCGTGGTCGCGCCAATCCGGTATCTGTGATTGAAGATATCAAGCAGCGTCAAACCACGAATCGTTTGATTGCGAATTTGGGATTGAAACTGCGTCCGATCACCGGATTAACCGTTGACTATACTATGGGTATTGATAATTATGCCCAGAATGGTACCACTTATATTCCTCCATTCGCATACAATGTGAGCACAGCATTCTTTGGAGGTGGTCCGGCATTGGATCCTACACAAAATGGTTATTCAAGTGCAGCGAATAATAATTTCTTTGCCATCAACCATGATCTGAATGCTACCTATTCAAGAAATATCACGAACAATATCAATTCAGTTACACAAGTTGGATTCTCTCAACAGTACGAGAAAAATAATTTCTCTCTTTTACAGGGAAGAGGTCTTGCTCCCTTCGTGCAAACTGTAAATGGTGCCAGTACTAGATTGGATCCTGTTGATGAAAGAAGTGAGTTGTCTATCTCAGGTGCTTACGTTCAGCAAAACTTCAAATATCGTAACCAGTTCTTTGTAACAGGTGCGGTGCGTGTGGATGGATCATCTGTATTTGGTAAAAACCAACGTAACCAAACCTACTATAAAGCCAGTGGTAGCTATGTGATATCAGGAGCTGATTTCTGGGCTAATTTAGGTGTTGCTAAATGGTGGGATCTGTTCAAAGTTCGCTTGGCATACGGTGAAAGTGGAAACCTGACAGGTATAACTGCATATCAAAGATTCAACAATTATACTTCCTCTTCTTACATAGGAAGAACAGCACTCAACTCAAGTGGTACATTGGCAAACGAAAATGTGAAGCCTGAAAGACAACAAGAAACCGAATTGGGTTTTGATCTTGCTTTTTTGGATAGCAGAGTAGGTCTTACGGTGAATATTTATAATAAAAAAGTAACCAATCTTTTGATCAGTCGATTCATTGCGCCTACATCCGGCTTTAGTAGCTTACTGGATAACCTAGGGTCATTGGAAAACAAAGGGTTTGAAATTGTATTGACCGGTAATCCAATCGCTAAAAAAGATTTCAACTGGAACATCACCGGTATTTTCAACCGTAACAGAAATAAGGCAGTTCGTATCGGACAAGCATTAACACTGTTGAGTACGAATGCGGGTGCACCGGTTGCTATCATTGAAGGTCAGCCGGTAGGTGTTTTCTACGGAACTTTCTTTGCACGTAATCCGGATGGAAGTGAAGTGAAAAACGCAGGTGGTATTCCTCAAACAGAAAGAGGTGTTCAAAACAGTGCATTGGTATTTACGCCGGGAAGAACGGCAGGGTTGCCTAGTGGTGCTGTGTTGCGTAAAGTAATCGGTGATCCAAATCCTGATTATACCACAAGTCTAGTGAATGAGTTTACCTACAAGAGATTGAGCTTACGTGTTCAAATCGATGCGGTACAAGGTGTAGATGTATTCAATGCCGACTTCCGTACTCGTCAGGGTGTAGGTAATGGTAAGATTGCAGAACAAGAACATCGTGGTCAATTACCTCGCGGTTATATCAGTGGTATTTATGCAATTGAAGAATGGAGAATTGATAATGGTAGTTATACCAAGTTGCGTGAATTATCACTCAGTTATAATTTCGGAAAAGTAAAAGGATTCAGTGACCTGAGTATCAATTTCAGTGGCCGCAACTTAATCAGTTGGGACAATTACAAAGGATATGATCCTGAAGTAAATGCTGGTGGACAAAGTACCATTCTGCGTGGAATTGATTTTGGTGCAGTGCCTATTCCAAGAACTTTCAGTTTTGGTATTCAGGCTAAATTTTAATCCTCAAAAATTACTTGTATGAAAAAGAGTATTCAAACATCATTATATACAGGTCTGGCAGCACTGCTTCTGACAACAGCGGGTTGCAAAAAAGACTTTAATAATCCGAATGCCGCTACTTCGGATCAGGTTTTTAGTTCGGCGAAAGGTTTGGCTGGTGTGGTGGTAGGTTTACAAAGAACCTATGCTTCAAATGTTGCATATGGTATGTCTGATGCAACCGGACTTATCACCAACGAAACCATTTTGATGAACCCGGGTAACGTTTCTGAATTTCAATTCAGTACCGGTGGTGCGGCTGTAGATGGTACCAATGCCTTATTGGGTAATGTGTGGAGTTCTGCAAATAAAATCATCTTTGATGCCAATAATGTAATTAATGCTGCCGCAAAGCTTACTGATAAAGGATATGCGAGTGGATTGATCGGTTATGCCAGTATTTATAAAGCCCTTTCATTAGGAGCATTATCTAGTTATTGGGAAAAAGTACCGGATACCGTTGGAACGGCCACCACTACATTCTCTGACAGAAATGTTGGTTTTGCAAGAGCGATTGCAGCAATCGATAAAGCACTAGCAATGATCAGTGCCAATGCAATTTCTGCTTCCTTTGCAGCAGATGTTCCGGTTGGTGTAGACATCGTAAATACATTGAATGCATTGAAAGCGCGTTATTCATTGTTTGCGGGTAACTATGCAGCAGCTTTACAAGCAGCGAATGCAGTAGACCTCACAAAGCGTTCAACCATGAATTTCGAAGCGGCCAACCCAAATCCGATCTTCAACTTTGTAACGTCTACCAATAATGTGTACCAGCCGGTTGATTCTACACTAGGTTTACCTGCGGCTATTGCACCGGATCTGGCAGACAAGCGTATTCCATTTTATACCGTTATTAATGCCACCATCAATCCACGTTTCAGATTGAATGGATTCTGGAATACCCCAACAACAGCAATACCCTTGTATTTCCCCGGTGAGATCATGCTGATCAAAGCCGAGTGTTATGCTCGTCAGGGAACACCTGATCTGGTGAATGGTAATATTGAACTGAATAGAGTGGTTACTAAAAGAGCAGCCAATGATGTATTGGGTATCGGTGCGGATCTTGCACCGGTTGCTCTTGCTACGGTTAATGATTTGTTGACACAGATCTATCGCAATCGTTGTATCGAATTATACCTGTCTGGTATGAAGCTAGAAGACATGCGTCGTTTCGGTAGACCTACCGCTGAGAGAAAGAGAAACTTTTTCCCTTATCCTTTCCGTGAGCGTGACAGTAACCCGAATACCCCAGCAGATCCTGCTTTCTAAATTATTCAAATATGGATCTGAAGAGGCTGTATCAAAAGTTTGATACAGCCTCTTTTTGCAATAGGCCATAGACTATAGTCCATGGTCCAACGATCACAAGCCATAACCCAAATTTCAAGGTGGTAACTTTATTTTGAGACACCCATATCTTTTACTATAGACTATGGACCATAAGCCACAACCCATCAAACGAAGCTCAAGGTTCTTATCTTATTGTGGGGCATTGAGTATCATTTATTTACCTATCTTACAAGTCATTTAAAAGCCGATATCAAATGATTCGTTCCCTGCCCCTCAGACTGTATTCCGGTTTAGGTATTGCAGTTTTACTCGTATTTCTAGTAGGTTTTATCACTATTGATTCTCTGGAAAAACAAGCCAAACAAGCAGATCAGGTTCGCCATACCAATCAGGCCATTACATATGTCAGAGATATACGTTTTTCTGTGACTCAAATCAGGGGGGGAAGAAGGACTTACTGGGTAACCAGCGATCCAAAAGATATGGATGCCTATGAGAAAGGGGTCACATTTATTCCCAACCGAATGATCGATCTAAGAGAACTTGTAAAAGACAATGCGCCACAAGTAGCCAATATCATGCGGCTGGACTCTCTCATTACGGATTTATTGCGGTATTGGAGAACAGACGGAATGATTTTTCCTAATATGGCTACCGAGTCTTTTAAAAAAATAATTCTAGAAGAAGAAGGGAGATTCAATAAAATCTATCAACAGATTGAAAAGGTGAAAATTGAGGAAGAAGATTTGTTAGCAGAAAGAGAAGCAGTCGTACTTTCTTACAATGAAAGAACCAAACTCATACTATATATTGGGATAAGTGTATTACTGATTGTAGTATTACTCTTGATTAATGCAGTCATCCAAACATTGAAAAGTCGATATAAAGCTGGATTAAAACTACAGGCTACACTTGAAGAAACAGAGAAAGCCAGTATCATCGCACAGGAAAAAAACTGGGTTTTGGAGGGTATGAGTTATATCAATAACCGCTTACAAGTAGTAGACAGTTCAGGAGAATTAGCCCATCGTATTATTACCGCCATGGTTCAATACCTAGAAGTACATGCAGGTGTAATCTATTTTGTAGATCCCAAAGCCGAACAATTGGTGACGGTTGCTTCAGTAGCCGTCAGCTCCTCTTCTAAAAAATCATTTGTGATTGGAGAGGGAGTGGTAGGTAATGCTGCTTTATCTAAAACCGTTACCGTCATCAAAAATATTCCACCTGATTATTGGAAAGTAGATTCTTCACTCGGACAAGTGAGTGGTAATGGAGAAATAGCTTGTGTGCCTTTATGGATGAATGAAGAACTAAAAGGATTGATAGAACTGGGTTGTTTTACCCAATTTACAGAGTTGCAAATTTCTTTATTAAAAAGCATTTCTGATATTCTTTCTGCAGCTATTAATTCTTACCAGTCCAGAGATAGGATCAATCAACTGCTGGATGAATTACAGGAGCAGAAAGAAGCTTTACTGGAACAACAGGAGGAACTGCGTCAAACCAATGATGAACTCAGCAGACAAGCAGAAGAGTTACAAGCTTCAGAAGAAGAACTGAAAACACAGGAAGAAGAGTTAAAGCAGATCAACGTAGAATTGAAAGAAAGAAATGAAGCCATCGAAAATGCCCGACAAGCACTCACACTAAAAGCCAAAGAGCTGGAGATGACGAGTCGCTATAAGTCTGAATTCCTCGCCAATATGTCGCATGAACTGCGTACTCCATTGAACAGTGTGTTGATACTTGCAAAACTACTGGCGGATAACAATACCCAAAATCTGAATACGAAACAGATTGAATATGCGAATATCATTTATAAATCAGGAAATGATTTATTGCAATTGATCAATGATATTTTGGATCTGTCTAAAATCGAATCCGGAAAAATTGATCTGCTGATTGAGGATGTACCTATACGATCATTGGTCACAGATATTCAACAATTATTTTCGGTAGTTGCATCAGAGAAAAATATCAATTTACAGATTGAACAGCAGCAAGATATTCCAGCTCAGATTCATACGGATAAACAACGATTATTTCAGGTGATCAAAAACCTGCTTTCTAACGCATTCAAATTTACTCCCGGTGGTGGTAAGATCACCGTTGATTTACGATCCGTTCCCGGTAGAACAGCTGAAATGGCCATTCGTGTTATCGATACAGGTATCGGTATAGCACCGGAAAAACAAAAACTTATTTTTGAAGCCTTTCAACAGGCAGATGGTTCAACGAGCAGAAAATATGGAGGTACAGGTCTCGGACTTTCTATTAGTAGGGAATTGATACGTTTGTTGGGTGGATCTATCGAAGTAAAAAGTGAAGTCAATAAAGGAAGTGAATTCACTATCTATATTCCTTATCAATATGTACCTGTCATACAACCGCAACAAGAATTTGTAGAATTAGCTGCACTCTCTGATGATCATGACGCGATCAGTATTTTACCTTTTGAAAATATTCGAGAGCAAGATAAAGTGCCGGACGATAGGCATCAACTTGCAGCTGGTGAAAAGCTGATGCTGATTATTGAAGACGATGTGAATTTTGCTACAATTATCCGTGACTATGCGCGGCACAAGGGATATAAGGTTGTGATTGCGTTGGGAGGTGATGAAGGATTGTATTATGCTAGGAGATATAAACCGAATGCCATCATACTGGATATTCAGTTGCCGGTAATGGATGGTTGGACGATCCTGAAACAGATCAGAGCGGATGAGTCTATCAAACATATACCTGTGCACATTATTTCGGCTATTGATGATAATCGATTTAAGCAGGAAGATATCATGGCATATCTTAAAAAACCCATAGATGCCAACTCGCTTGAAAAAGCTTTCCAAATGCTAGGAGAGCACATTCGGAAAAGCTTAAAACAGATATTGATTGTCTCTGCTGTTCATTTTGAAGAACAGGATTTACACCAACTGGCGAGTGAAAAAGACTACAAACTACATTTTGAACAGGTATTGGATATTGATACGGCAAGAAAAAATATTAGTGAACTCAATTATGATTGTATCATTATTCATATTGGAGGCTCCATTCAACTACAAGAAGCTAAACAGATCAGTCAGTTTGTAGTGGGTCAAAAAATTCCTATTATCATTCATCTGGATGATGATATCAATCAGGCTGATGAGATGGAGTATCGGAAAATTTCCGGAATCATTATCCGGAGTGCCGTGAATGCCAGTACTCGATTATTGGATGAGTTGGAATTATTCCTGCACAAAATGCAAAAGTCTGATAAGAAAACCGAATCGGGAATGAATGTTTCGGTATTGAATGATCAGAGTTTGTTGAATAAAACAGTATTGGTAGTGGATGATGATATGCGTAATGTATTTGCCTTGAGTGCCGTGCTGGAATCGAATAAAATGCAGGTTTTAACAGCTAGTGATGGGAGGGAAGCATTGGAGCAGCTCAAAAAATTCCCAGATACACATATTGTACTGATGGATATCATGATGCCTGAAATGGATGGGTATGAAGCGATGCAGCGAATCCGAAAAGATTTGAAAATGATGGAGCTGCCCATTATTGCGCTTACTGCAAAAGCCATGGTCGGTGATCGAGAAAAATGTATCACCGCAGGTGCTTCGGATTATATTACCAAACCTGTAGATATGCAAAAATTGTTATCACTCATGAGAGTTTGGTTAACCTGATGATATGATGTGTATATGAACAATGTGATCGGACTCAACCCCAAACCGCAACTTAGTACCCAAGCTTTTGAACAACTGCTTCATCTGCTGCACCATGTATATGGGTATGATTTTTCAGGATATTCAAAAGCTTCCTTGCTACGACGTATCTATAAATTTATGGATGTGCAAGGGGTCACTGATGGGCAACAACTCATACAACTGTTAGCAGGCGACACTTCTGTTTTTCATTCCTTTCTTGAAACCATTACGGTGAATGTGACCGAGATGTTTAGAGATCCCGGTTTTTATAAATCTATTCGCGAAAAAGTACTACCCGTATTGGCCACCTATCCACAGATCAATATCTGGCATGCAGGATGTTCAACAGGCGAAGAAGTGTTTTCTTTGTGTATCCTGCTGTATGAAGCTGGATTGTTGCATCGGACGCGCATTTATGCTACAGATATCAATGCCTCTTATCTTGAAAAAGCGAGAACAGGTGTGTTACCTATGACACATATGCGCGAGTATACACTTAATTACCAGCAATCAGGTTGTACAGGTGATTTTTCAGATTATTATACTGCTTTATATGATCATGTACTGATTCATCGAGAAATCAGAGAGCGAGTAGTATTTCTTCAACATAATCTGGTCACGGACCGATCATTTAATGAATTCCAACTCATACTTTGTAGAAATGTCATGATCTATTTCAATAAACAATTGCAGAATAAAGTTTTGAAATTGTTTCATGAGAGTTTATCCTCATTAGGGTTTATTGGATTGGGGATGAAAGAGAGTCTATTATTTTCCGAATACAGATCTAAATACTCAGTTGTAGATGGTAGTGTCAAAATTTTCAGGAAAAAAAGCTAAATGATGTCATCACCTAGATATGATATGATTGTCATTGGTGGTTCAGCGGGAAGCATTCCTGTATGCATCTCTTTGCTTAAAGCACTAACCCATAATCAACATATTCCGGTAGTATTGATTATCCATCGAATGCGTAATGTGGTTAGTCAGTTGGATAAATTATTAACACGTGAGGCAGGTTCTGTAAAAATTACGGAACCTGAGGATAAACAAGCGATTACCAAAGGAAAGATATATTTGGCTCCCCAGAATTATCATTTACTCTTTGAAGAAGATCATAGCTTCAGTCTCGATTATTCTGATGCTGTTCATTATAGTCGGCCTTCTATTGATGTGAGTTTTGAGAGTGCAGGTAGAGCTTATGGGAATAGGGTATTAGCCATATTATTAAGTGGTGCCAATGCCGATGGAGCGGAAGGCTTATCTTACTTATCAGATATCGGAGCAGATTGTATTGTGCAAGATCCTAACTCCGCTCAATATCCAACTATGCCTTCTTCAGCGATCGCTTTAGAGAAAAATATTCGCATCATGACTGAAGCGGAGATGATTACTTTCTTACAGGAATTATAATTAAATTGCTGCTACCCATGAATATTCCACCCATACAACAGCATGATTTTACCATACTATTGGTTGATGACAGACCTGAGAATCTGTTGTCACTGGAAGAGATATTGATAAAGCAGGGTCGACAATTTCTCAAAGCTAATTCAGGGAATGAGGCTTTAAAACAAGTATTAAAACATGATCATATTGGTTTGATTATGCTGGATGTACAAATGCCGGAAATGGATGGATTTGAAGTAGCCAGAATCCTGAAATCCAATCCACGCACAAAAGATATTTCTATCATTTTTGTAACAGCATTGAGTCGGGAAGAGCAATACGTTTTGAAAGGCTTTGCAGAAGGAGCCGTTGATTATCTCCAAAAACCACTTGATATCAATGTGGTTCGAGCAAAAGTGAATGTATTTGAACAGCTGTATTTTAATCAGTATCGACTTAAAACGGCACTGACAGAATTAGATAGGATTAATAAGCAGTTGGAGAAATTTGTATACATCGTATCTCATGATTTAAAATCTCCATTGTCATCTGTTATCATGATGCTGGAATTGATCAAGAATGATCCCTACATAAAAGCAGATGCTGAAAGCAGTGAAAATCTAGGTATGGTATATCAGGCTACAAGTAGGTTATCAGAAATGATCATGGCTTTGCTGGAATATTCAACCACCAGTTTATCACAGCAAACGATGGAAGAGACCAATACCCATTCGATGGTAGAAGAATTAGCTGCACTTTTATTTCCCCCTAAACATATCCAAATTCAGATCCTTCAAACATTACCCATATTCCGAACAAGAAGAGTAAAACTTGAGCAGGTATTTCAGAACTTAATCAGTAATGCCATCAAATACAATGATAAGGCAAACGGACGTATAGAAATAGGGTATACAGACAGGGATAATCATTATGAATTTTTTGTAAGAGATAACGGTCCGGGTATTGCTGAAGAAGATCGCTCACGTATCTTTCGTTTGTTTGAGATCACAGATAACACTTCTACCCGCGACAGCAGTACAGGTATTGGTTTAAATCTCCTAAAAATTATTGTTGAAGAGCAAGGTGGTAGAATATGGGTCGACTCTACAAAGGGAGAGGGTAGTACTTTTTTCTTTCAATGGATGAAATAGTTCATCTCATTTATGATCGGGCACATAGATTTTATCCGTGCAGAAGCCATATTCATTCACATCATTACTACTCACAATAATGGTTTTGTCTTTGGTATAAGTATCAATCAAATGGCGGTATAAGATATAACCATTCTCATCTAAATTGGTACAGGGCTCATCCAACAACAGTAAAGGACAATCACTAAAAATAGCCTGTGCCAATTTTATTCTTTGTTTCATACCACTACTGAAATAGCGAATTTGTTTTTGAGACGCTTTTTCCAATCCAATGATCTGTAATATTTCTTCAATCGAAATATTATTGAGAAGCGGTTTGAAAGAACGATGAAAATTTAGGAATTCAACAGCTGTCATTTCTTCAATGAGCTCTAGATAGGGCGCTGCAATAGAAAGATATTTGAACACACGATCTGCTTCAATGGATTGCTGATGGATTGTCCAGTTGATATTCCCTTCACTCAAATTCATACTTCCTGCCAAAACTTGTAGTAAAGTGCTTTTACCACTTCCATTTGGACCTGTTAGTGCAATTTTTTTTCCGGGTTCAAAACGATAGTGAATGCCACGAAATATCCATTCCCGGTTGAATCTTTTTCCAGCATCCGAGAGTTCGATCAGCATGTATCCTTATGAATTAATGAATGGAAGAATAGGTGTAATGAATTAATCTTCGTCGCCACCACCTTTTACAAAACGTTTGATGATACCACGACCACTTTCACGAATAAAGGTAACGATCTCGTCTCTTTCATCGCTGGCGGTCAACTCTTCTTCAATAAACTCCAATGCTTGTGAAGTATTCATGCCTTTATTAAAGATAATCCTGTAGATGTCGAGAATATGATTGATTTTCTCCAGTTCAAATCCTCTTCTTTTCAATCCTACACTATTCACACCACCATAGCTCAATGGATTTCTTACAGCTTTGATATAAGGGGGCACATCTTTACTTACCAAGCTACCTCCCGCAATATAAGCGTGTTGTCCAATGGTAACGAATTGGTGAACCGCACTCACACCGGCGATCCATGCCCAATCGCCCATTACAACGTGACCGGCTAATTGAACACTATTACTCAGAATACAATTGTCTCCAATCAAGCAATCATGCGCAATATGGCTATAAGCCATGATCAGACAGTTATCACCCACTTTTGTTTTCCATCTGTCGGTAGTACCGCGATTGATGGTAACAAATTCACGGATGGTAGTATTGTCTCCAATCTCAACCGTAGTTCTTTCACCCGCAAATTTTAAATCCTGAGGAATTGCACCTAATACTGCACCGGGGAATACGCGACAGTTTTTACCGATACGTGTTCCATCCATGATGGTTACATTACTGCCAATCCAAGTGCCTTCTCCAATTTGAACATCACCGTGTATAACAGTGAAGGGATCAATTTTGACATTGGGTGCAACCCTTGCATTGGGATCTATATAGGTATACGGATGTGTCATTATTTGCGGATTCGGTTGTAGATAATAAGTTGTTAGGGATTAGGATCTTTTTACAATTTGTGCAACAAGGTCGGCCTCGGTAGCTACTTTACCTCCTACATAAACAGTACCTCTCATTTCACAGATACCTCTGCGGATGGGCCCTGTAAACTCCATTTTTAAAAGCATGGTGTCACCCGGACGAACCATTTGTTTGAATTTACAGTTATCAATTTTCAGGAAGTAAGTATCATATTGTCCTTCCGGCATAGAGTTGATACAAAGAATACCACCGGTTTGCGCCAAAGCTTCAATTTGTAAAACGCCCGGCATCACAGGATTTCCGGGGAAGTGACCCGGGAAGAACCATTCGTTGAATGTTACATTTTTTACCCCAACAATATGAGTGTCGGTAAGCTCAATGATTTTATCAACCAACAAGAATGGGTGACGATGTGGTAATGTTTTTTCAATTTTTTCAAGAGGAAAAATAGGAGGCATGGTAGGATCATAGACCGGAACATCCTTCACATGCTTATTCTTCTTGATATACTGTTTGATTTTTTTAGCAAACTCAACATTGCTGCTATGCCCCGGACGATTAGCAATAATTCTGGCTTTAATTGGATAACCAATCAAGGCCAAATCACCTACTACATCCAATAATTTGTGTCGAGCGGGTTCATTGGGGAAACGTAATTCAAGGTTATTGAGATAGCCTTCGCTCTTCACTTCAATTTTATCACGCTTAAACACTTTTGCAAGTCTCTCCATCTCCTCATCTGTAACCGGTTTGTCTACCACTACGATGGCATTATTGATATCCCCACCTTTGATGAGATCATTATCCAGCAATGCTTCCAGTTCATGAAGAAAACAGAAAGTTCGGCATGGAGCAATTTCTGCTCTGAAATCTTTGATGGTTTTTAATCCGGCATGTTGTGTGCCCAATACAGGACTATTAAAATCAATCAGTGTAGTAATTTGATAATCGAGTGATGGTAAAGCTACCATCTCTACTCTTTTGGCTTCATCGTAATGATAGATATTTTCATCCAGGCTGTACCAAGCTTTTGCTGCTTCCTGTTCAACTACACCTGCTGATGCAATCAATTCAATAAAAGGTGCAGAGCTTCCGTCCATAATGGGTATCTCAGGTCCATTCAATTCAATCAGTACATTATCAACACCCATACCAACGAGGGCAGCCAATACATGTTCTACCGTGCTCACTTTGGCGTCTCCCACCTGAAGCGTCGTTCCTCTACTCGTATCAGTCACCAAATCACAATCGGCTTTGATGATGGGCTGTGCCGCCAAGTCAATACGTTGAAACTGAATACCAAAACCCGGATTCGCCGGCTTTAGGGTCATATCTACCAATACGCCGGTATGTAAACCTGTACCGCTGATGCTTACCGCACTGCTGAGGGTATGTTGTTTGTCTGGGTTGAAAAGATTGTCCATGCTATACTGTTTTTCCGGTCAGATTATCTCATTTGATAACTGGTTCAATCACTGTTCAGTGATTCCCTGCTTAGAAATATAGTGCAAAAATAAGATTTCAGGGTGGTTAATGGGTGATTATGATGCATTTACCCGCTCAGATAAGACTTGTGCGAGGATTTTTTCAAGTTCTTTAACCCTTTTTTCAAGATCCGGCAAATTCCTGAGTTGTGCCTGAGCCCGAAGAAAACGGGTAAAATCATCAGCAGGAGTACCTGTTAATGTTCGATTGGATTCTTTGATACTTTTTGTAATGCCACTTTGTCCATTGATTTTACTACCATCGGCAATGGTGATATGTCCGGCGATACCTGTTTGTCCGCCAATCATTACCGACTTGCCAATTTTGGTACTTCCACTCACACCAGTTTGCGCTGCAATCACGGTATTACACCCTACTTCTACATTGTGAGCAATCTGCACCAGGTTATCAATTTTAGCACCGGCTCTGATAATGGTAGATCCCATGGTAGCACGATCGATCGTGGTATTCGCACCGATCTCAACATCATTTTCAATGATCACATTACCAATTTGCGGGACTTTTTGAAAAGAGCCATCACTTTGTGGCGCAAAACCAAAACCATCACTACCAATCACAGCACCTGCATGAATGATTACGTTATTTCCAATCACACAACCGTGATAGATCTTTACACCTGCATGAACAATGGTATTACTACCCACTTTCACATCCTTGCCCAAAACTACTCCAGGAAATATTTTAGCATTGGAAGCGATTTCAACACCTTCATCGAGATATGCAAAAGCACCTACAAAAATATTATCTCCCAGTTTTACGGATGCATGAATATAACTGGGTTGCTGTATGCCTTGCAATTGCATGGTCACCATTTGCTGGTACTTGGTAAGTAAGGTTGCAAATGCAGTGTAGGCGTCAGGCACCCTGATCAGTGTATTGGGCACCGCTTTTTTTAATACCAACTGCTGGTTGATGATAATTACAGATGCTTTGGTATTGTATAAATATTCTTCGTATTTCGGGTTTGCTAAAAAAGAAATTTGTCCATCAACAGCCTCTTCAATTTTACCAAAGGAAGAAACAGTAACCTGGGCATCACCTTCCAGTTGGCCATTGATCATCATGGCGATCTGCGCGGCGGTAAATTGCATATGGTGGAGTTTAGGTTTAGTCCATAGTCCATAGTCCATGGACCATTGACTATGGACTATTGTCAAGTCAATAAACAAATGTAATTTTTTTTAACCGGTGCTGAAAGGTTTTGGTGGATCAGGGCGTTATCCACTTGGGATATGTCTTTTATGGTCTGATCTCTGAACAAAATATTGATCCTTTCATCTACGGTTTGATACAACGTATTGGTTGCCTCACCCGTAAAACACAAGTAGTGAATAGGTGCAAGTCCAATGCCAAACTTTTCTGCTACTTCTTTTTCTTTCGCTTTTACCCATGTAGGATCAAATGGTTCTGCCTGAATTCTAGACTTGTACAATTGTCTGTTTAAAAAACGTGTACACAATAAAGAAAGAATAGCATCCGGATGTTTCGACCATCTTTTTAAAGCATGCATGATATCATGATCATCCAAAGAACAAAACAAATCCAGTGTATCATCATTCATATGACCAGCAAATCCTCCCAGAAAAAAATCGATGGCAGATTGTGTTTGTAAAGCCGTATCAGTAGGTTGATAAATTTCCCGAACACGTTCCAATATTTTTACCAGCATCTTTTCAGCTGCCAATACCGTTTTATGGAGATAAACTTGCCAGTACATCTGTCTTCTTGCCACCAAAAATTTCTCGACACTGTAAATCCCTTTTTCCTCTATCATCAATTGTCCTTCATGTACCATCAGCATTTTGAGGATACGGTCATAACCAATTACACCCTCACTGACGCCGCAAAAAAAACTATCGCGACTCAGATAATCCATTCTGTCAACATCCAACTGACCACTGATCAACTGATGCAAAAAAGGTTTGTGGTATTGATCTGTAAAAATGGCAATGGCTAATGATAGCTGTCCGTTCAGGTCTCTGTTCATTTTCTCCATGATTTGTAAGGATAGTTGTTCGTGGTGTACACCTTGAACCACTACTTGCTCCAGCGCATGTGAGAAAGGTCCATGTCCAACATCATGCAAAAGGATAGCTGCTTTTACAGCTATCTCTTCATCGACGGTAATATCAATGCCTTTACTCCTGAGTTCATTCACTGCATTGCCCATCAAATGATAAGCACCCAATGAGTGATGCAATCGGGTATGTACTGCACCCGGATACACCAATTGAGCCATCGCCATTTGTTTGATGCGACGCAAACGTTGGTAATAAGGGTGGGCTATGATGTCAAATATCAATGGATGATTGATGGTAATAAAACCATAGACCGGGTCATTGATGATTTTTCTCTTCAGATCAGCCATACCTGTTGGTGATTTGTTAAATCGGTTATTAAGACAGTTGGCAAAAATACAAATAGATACCCGATCAAACAGAATGAAATAGATTTACGGCGGTTAAGCCTTATAAACGCAACAATAACTCCGCCTATTCTTTACTGTTACACAAACCGTATTTATTTCTTTATTTTAACAGTTGAATACAACCGCAATGGTTGATTTCATGTAATCAGTCAAAATAGGATATGCCATTAGCCAACATTTTATGGGTCGACGATGAGATCGAAAGCCTTCAGTCGCAAAAATTGTTTTTGGAACAGAAAGGATATGCAGTAACTACACTTACCAACGGATTTGATGCCATCGAATTTGTAAAAAATGAACAGGTAGATGTGGTGTTGATGGATGAAACCATGCCCGGTATCACCGGATTGGAGACCTTGGTTCGGATCAAAGAAGTGAATAGTAATATTCCGGTGGTGCTCATCACCAAAAATGAAACAGAGAACTTGATGAATGAGGCGATTGGTAGACAAATCAGTGATTATTTGATCAAACCGGTAAATCCCAATCAGGTATTACTGAGCTTAAAAAAAATCATTGATAATAAAAGATTGGTGGCAGAAACAACTACCACAGCGTATCAGCAACAGTTTCGGGAATTGTTCATGGCATTGAATGATAATCCGGATTACAACCAGTGGATGGAGATCTATAAAAAACTCGTTTACTGGGAGCTGGAAATGGAAAAGAGCGATAGTCCGGAAATGCGCGAAGTGTTTCATGCACAAAAACAAGAAGCCAATACAGAGTTCTTCAAATTTATCAGTAAACATTATGCATCCTGGGTATCACCTTCTTCCGCAGCGTCTCCTATTATGAGTCATCAGCTGTTTAAGTTTAAAGTACTGCCGCATGTAGAGAAAGGAACACCACTTTTTTTTATTCTCATAGATAATCTTCGCTTTGATCAATGGAAAGCCATCCAACCCATTTTTGCAGAAAGCTTTCGGATATTAGAAGAAGAAACCTTTTACTCTATTCTTCCAACCGCTACACAATACTGTCGCAACGCCATCTTTGCAGGTTTGATGCCGATAGATATCGAAAAACAATTTCCTCAACTTTGGAAAAATGATGAAGAGGAAGGCGGGAAAAATAATGAAGAAGAAACTTTTTTCCGTGCACAGTTAAAACGTTTGAAAAAAGAGGATCTCAAAATCAGTTATCATAAGATTTTGAATCATAACGACGGACAACAACTCGTGAATAATATCCATAATCTGTTACAGAACGACCTGAATGTGATCGTATACAATTTTGTGGATATGCTCAGTCATGCCAGAACTGAAATGGAAGTATTGAAAGAGTTAGCAAGTGATGAAACGAGTTATAGAAGTTTAACCAAAAGCTGGTTTGAGCATAGTCCCTTGCATCAAGCTTTGAAGAAAATTGCGGATAAATCTATTAAAGTAGTATTGGCTACCGATCATGGTAGTGTTCGAGTAAAAACACCGCATAAAGTCATAGGCGATAAACAAACTACTACCAATCTCAGATACAAACATGGTCGTAACCTGAATTTTGAGCCTAGAGATGTATTGGCATTCAAAGACCCTAAGGAAGCAGGGCTTCCGGTACCCAATGTAAATTCATCCTATATTTTCGCGAAAGAAGATGGTTTTTTATGTTACCCCAATAACTATAATCATTATGTGAATTATTACAAAAACACCTTCCAACATGGTGGCATCAGTCTTGAGGAAATGATTGTGCCGATTATTAAGATGGTGAGTAAATAGCTGCAAGCTACAAGCTTCAAGCCGCAGGCTGCAGGTTCCAAAGTTTGCTGTCGGAGCATCATCTATTCAATATACTTGCAGCTTGTAGCCGGCAGATTGATGCTTGCAGCGCAAAGCTAGCAGCTGAATGTGAATAACTAATCCCCAACACCCCCTTCCAAACAAGCCTCGAATCTTACATTTGCTGAGTTATTGTTTCATGATTTAATGACCGATTAGCAGGATGAAATACACACAAACTACTTTAGACAAATTGGAAGACATACTGGGTGAATCAGAGTATGTTGTGCGATATGAGAGAGGCACTTTTCAAAGCGGATGGTGTTTATTGGAAGCCAAGCGTATCGTAGTACTGAATAAATTCCTGAATATTGAAGGAAGGATCAATACATTGATGGAAATCATTCCACAATTACAGATTGATTTTGACAAGCTGACTTTGGAGTCACAAAAACTCTATGAAGAAGTAGTTAAAAAATCTGCTACCGAGGCTTAATTTTTTACGGAAAATACGCATACCTTGTCTGCCCATATTTCCATAGATTTGATCTGTGCACATTCCGTCTCTTACCATAACATTTTTGGGAACAGGAACCAGTAGTGGTGTACCCATGATTGGTTGTGATTGTGAAGTCTGTACTTCTACTGATCCCAATGATAATCGTTTAAGAAGTAGTGTACTCATTCAATCTCCACAAACCTCTTTGGTGGTAGATACAACACCCGATTTTCGGTATCAGATGTTGCGTATCAATAATCGAAGACTGGATGCTGTTGTATATACCCATCCGCATAAAGATCATTTGGCCGGATTGGATGATATCCGTGCATACAATTACTTCACTAAAAAGCCCATGGATATTTATGCCAATACACTAACCGAAGAGGCATTGCGCAGGGATTATTATTACGCATTTTCTGATACTCGATATCCTGGGGTGCCGGAGTTGAATTTGATCACCATCGATGAACATCCTTTTTTTGTTGGTGATATTCCTGTTTTACCGATAGAAGTATGGCATTATAAGATGCCCGTTTTTGGTTTTCGGTTTGGTGATTTTACCTATATTACAGATGCTAACAGAATTGAAGCATCCGAGAAAGAAAAAATACGTGGTTCAAAAATACTGGTGCTGAATGCGCTAAGAAAAGAAAATCATCTTTCGCATTTTACGCTGGATGAGGCAGTTGCTTTAGCACAGGAACTGGCGGTGCCCCAAGTATATTTTACGCATATTAGTCATCAGTTAGGCTTACACGAGCAAATCAATAAAGAACTTCCATCACATATACAGTTAGCGTATGATGGATTACAAGTTCATGTATAGCAGAAAGAAAGGCATACAATCAAATCCATTGTATGCAAAAGAAATTTCATGCTTACGATCATTTCAGTAAAAAGGAACGAGTCGGCATTCTAGCTGCATGTCTATTTGCACTAGGTTTGTTATTACTCCCGTACCTGATACCGCCGAAACCATTGCCCGATGTATCTACTATGACCAAAGAGGGAGCAAAATGGAAGGAGATGCTGAACCAAGAACTAGTGGCTGCAGCAACCAACCCCATCAACACAACTATGTATCCTTTTGATCCCAATCTGTTAGATGAAGCGGAATGGCAAAGAATGGGATCAAAA